>ENA-OPSY01001795-OPSY01001795.1-human-gut-metagenome-genome-assembly--contig:-NODE-1795-length-11524-cov-3.037144_pt1 | contig 11524 bp, 10 predicted proteins | sample MGYA00241464_ERZ501920 | MGnify/ENA primary metagenome ERZ501920 (study PRJEB25962, sample SAMEA2042396) | human gut metagenome | biome: human gut; feature: human-associated habitat; material: faeces...
AGGATGATGTGGCAGATGCCGAACAGACTGCATGCATTAACTGCGGCAGATGTGTAGGAGTCTGTCCCGGCCATGTCATTCCTGCAAGACTTGCAACCTTTGCAGAGCATGGTGACATGAAGAGCTTCCAGAAATTTGATGGTATGGAGTGCTGCGAATGTGGTTGCTGCAGTTATATCTGCCCTGCCAAGCGTCCGCTGACCCAGATGATCAAATCTATGCGTAAGATGGTTCTGGCAAGCCGTAAGAAAAAGTAAAAGGGGGACATCGTAATGGATCAGATGTTACATGTATCATCCAATCCCCATGTCCGGGATAAGATGACAACAAGCAAAATCATGCAGCTTGTGGCACTGGCGCTTCTGCCGACCACACTGTTTGGAATTTATAATTTTGGCCTTCGCGCCTTACTGGTAGTAGTGATCACTGTCGCTTCCAGTGTATTCTTTGAGTGGATTTATGACAAGCTGATGCATAAGAAGAACACAATTACAGACTTCAGTGCAGTTGTTACAGGTTTATTACTTGCATTAAATATGCCTGCATCAATTCCGCTCTGGATGCCTGTACTTGGCAGTGCATTTGCGATTATCGTTGTAAAACAGCTCTTCGGTGGTCTGGGACAGAACTTCATGAACCCGGCACTTGCAGGAAGATGTTTCCTGATGATTTCTTTCGCAGGAAAGATGACAGATTTCGCAGTAAGCGACAGCTTCAGAGGTGTGGTAGATACTGTATCCGGTGCAACTCCTCTGGCAGCTCTGAAACAGAATGGATTTACAGACAGTTCTGTATCTGTATTACATATGTTTATCGGTGATATCCAGGGAACTATCGGTGAGACTTCTGCCCTTGCGATCCTGATCGGAGCAGCAATCCTTCTGGTTTTCAAGGTGATCGATCTGAAGATTCCGCTTACCTATATTGGAAGTTTCGCAGTATTTGTAATCCTTTACATGCTTGGAACAGGCAAGGGATTTGACGTGAACTATCTGTTCAGCCACATCTTCGGCGGTGGTCTTATGCTTGGTGCATGGTTTATGGCTACAGACTATGTCACAACACCGATCACACCAAGAGGACAGTATGTATACGGTGTCTGTCTTGGTGTACTGACTGCGGTCTTCCGTCTCTTCGGCGGTTCCGCAGAGGGCGTATCTTATGCGATCATTTTCTGCAACCTGTTAGTTCCGATGATTGAACGTGTGACTCGTCACCCGGCATTTGGGAAAGGGGGCAAAAAGGCATGAGTAACAGAATTATCAAAGATACCATAGCCATTACAGTGATCACACTGGTGGCAGGACTTGCCCTTGGTGTAGTCCAGGATATTACAGCAGATCCTATTGCAAAGCAGGAAGCACAGGCGAAACAGGATGCGTATAAGGCAGTATTTGCAGATGCGGACAGCTTTGAGACAGTGGATGTGGATGCGGATGCCATGCAGTCTTATCTGGATGAGAACGGATATGCGGCACAGTCCATAGATGAGACTATGCTTGCCAAAGATGCTTCAGGCAATGAACTGGGATATGCATTTACAGTAACCACTTCCGAGGGTTACGGCGGAGATATCCAGTTTGCAATGGGTATTCAGGATGACGGTACCTTAAATGGAATTTCCATTCTTTCCATCGGTGAGACCGCAGGTCTTGGTATGAGAGCAAACACAGATGCATTTAAGGATCAGTTCAAAGATAAGAACGTAGACAAATTTGAATATACAAAGACCGGTGCCACAGCGGATGATCAGATCGATGCGTTAAGTGGTGCCACTATTACAACGAATGCCATGACAAACGGTGTTAATGCCGGATTATGTGCATTCCAGTATGAGAAAGGGGGAAATCAGTGATGAAACCAAACACACCTGCTGAACGTTTATATAACGGAATCATCAAAGAAAATCCTACCTTTGTACTGATGCTTGGTATGTGTCCTACACTGGCTATCACCACATCTGCAACCAATGGTATCGGAATGGGACTTACTACAACAGTGATTCTTGCAGCATCCAACTTAATGATCTCTCTTCTGAGAAACTTTATTCCGGACAGAGTGCGTATGCCTGCATTTATCGTAGTTGTTGCTTCCTTTGTAACAGTTGTACAGCTTCTTTTACAGGGATTTATCCCAAGCCTGTATGACTCCCTTGGAATCTATATTCCTCTGATCGTAGTTAACTGTATCATCCTTGGACGTGCAGAAGCATATGCATCCAAGAATAAACCGATTGCCTCTCTGTTTGATGGTATTGGTATGGGCCTTGGATTTACCTTAAGTATCACCTGTATCGGTGCAGTCCGTGAACTGCTTGGCGCAGGTCAGCTCTTCGGACAGCAGATTCTTCCACTTGCTGCTGACGGCAAGATGGGCTACGAACCGATCACAATCTTTATCCTTGCTCCTGGTGCATTCTTTGTCCTTGCAATGCTTGCAGCACTTCAGAATAAGTTCAAAATCGGTGCTGCCAAACGCGGAATAGACCCGAGTGAAGGATGCAATTGCTGCTCAGGCTGTGATTCCTGCAGCAATACTATGTGTAAAGGAGGCAAACAGGCATGAAAGAATTATTAATTATCCTTGTCAGCTCTGCCATTGTCCATAACGTAGTACTGAGCCAGTTCCTTGGTCTCTGCCCTTTTTTTGGTGTTTCCAAAAAGACGGAGACAGCAGTCGGTATGGGCGGTGCTCTTGTATTCGTTATTACATTATCATCCTTTGTTACAGGACTGATCTACAAATTTATCCTTGTTCCTTCAGGCATGGAATATTTACAGACAATCGTATTTATCCTGATCATTGCAGCACTGGTTCAGTTTGTAGAAATGTTTCTTAAAAAATGTGTTCCTTCCCTGTATCAGGCACTTGGTGTATACCTTCCTCTGATCACAACAAACTGTGCAGTTCTTGGTGTTGCCCTTACAAACGTGCAGAAAGAGTATAATGTTCTTCAGGGAACAGTGAACGGATTTGCAACAGCAGTGGGCTTTACTATTTCCATCGTGCTGATGGCTGGTATCCGTGAGAAAATTGCATACAATGACATTCCAAAATCCTTCCAGGGATTCCCTACAGTTCTGCTGACAGCCGGACTGATGGCAATTGCCTTCTTCGGATTTTCAGGACTGATTTAAGGAGGGGACTGGTATGAATATAGGAGCAATTATCGCGGCAACTGTACTGGTTGCGGCAGTAGGTCTTTTTATCGGTGTTTTCCTTGGCGTTGCCGGTAAGAAGTTTGCTGTGGAAGTGGATGAGAAGGAAGTTGCTGTTCGTGAGGCGCTTCCCGGTAATAACTGCGGTGGCTGTGGTTATCCCGGCTGTGATGGTCTGGCAGCAGCGATCGCCAAAGGTGAGGCACCTGTAAACGGATGTCCGGTAGGCGGTGAGCCTGTCGGAAAAGTAATCGCAGCGATCATGGGACAGGAAGTTGTGGAGACTGCCCGTCAGGTGGCGTATGTGAAGTGTGCGGGTACCTGTGAGAAGACGAAGGATAATTATGAGTATACAGGTGTGGAAGACTGTGAGATGATGGCTTTCATTCCCGGTGGCGGTGCGAAGTCCTGTACTTATGGATGCCTTGGTTTTGGAAGCTGCGTGAAGGCCTGTCCGTTTGGGGCGATTGATGTTGTGAACGGTGTGGCGGTTGTTGATAAGGAGGCTTGTAAGGCCTGCGGTAAGTGTGTTGCCAAGTGTCCGAAGCATCTGATCGAGCTTGTGCCCTATGAGCAGACTACGTTTGTGCAGTGTAGTTCTCATGCGAAAGGTAAGGCTGTTACTTCTGCGTGTGAGGTTGGCTGTATCGGATGTAAGAAGTGTGAGAAGACTTGCCCGAATGGGGCGATTACGGTTGATAATTTCTGTGCGCATATTGATTATAGTAAGTGTACGAATTGTGGGGCTTGTAAAGAGGTTTGTCCGAGACATATTATTCAGTAATGGGAGAAAGAACTGCTGTGTGAAGGCATGGCAGTTCTTTTTATTCGATTAAGGGACGCGAATATATGTTTGCGTTATGAGGTGGTATGTGGTATGATGAATCGGAAGTGATGAATTTGGGACGGAGGATGTATCATGATTGCGTTTGTTCATGGAATGGCTGTGGATATGACTGAGAGCTCGGTGGTTGTTGAGGCCGGGGGGATTGGTTATGAGATATATATGACGGGGGCAGATTTGTCTGAGATTCGTATGGGGGAGGATGTGAAGGTCCATACTTATTTCAGTGTGAGAGAGGATGCCATGAAGCTGTATGGGTTCAGGGCTAAGGATGATCTGCAGATGTTTAAGCTGCTTCTTGGCGTGAATGGTGTGGGGCCGAAGGCTGCGCTGGGAGTTCTGGCGGGGATTACAGCGGATGAATTGAGGTTTGCAATTCTTTCGGATGATGTGAAGACGTTGTCGAAGGCTCCGGGTATCGGGAAGAAGACGGCTCAGAAGCTGATTCTTGAGTTGAAGGATAAGATGAAGCTGGAGGATGCGTTTGAATTGAAGCTGGCTCATGAGCAGGAGAGGGCAGCAGTGGGAGTCGGTGAGGTTTCGGATGGCAGGCAGGAGGCTGTTGAGGCTCTGGTTGCGCTGGGATACAGCAGTGCGGATGCGCTTCGGGCGGTGCGTAAGGTTACGGATGTGCCGCCGGATGATGTGGAAGGTCTTTTGAAGGCTGCACTGAAGAATTTTTAACTGAAGCAGGACTTTACGCTCTGGTAGATTGGATTGCCTGTATTATTATAGAATTGTTATAGGTTAGGATGGGTAACAGATGGAGAAACGTATTATAACTACGGATGTGACGGAGGAGGATTTTTCTCTGGAGGGGAATCTCCGGCCGCAGACGTTGGATGATTATATTGGTCAGGAGAAGACCAAGAGTACTTTGAAGGTTTATATAGAGGCTGCGAAGCAGAGGCATGATGCATTGGATCATGTTTTGTTTTATGGTCCTCCGGGGCTTGGCAAGACTACTCTTTCGGGGATTATTGCCAATGAGATGGGGGTTCATATGAAGGTGACTTCCGGGCCGGCTATTGAGAAGCCGGGGGAGATGGCTGCGATCCTTAATAATCTGCAGGAGGGAGATATTCTGTTTGTGGATGAGATCCACCGCCTGAACAGGCAGGTGGAGGAGGTCCTTTATCCTGCTATGGAGGATTATGCTATTGATATTATGATCGGGAAGGGGGCTTCTGCCAGGTCTATACGTCTGGATCTGCCGAAGTTTACACTGGTGGGGGCGACTACCAGGGCAGGACTTCTGTCTGCACCTCTTCGTGACCGTTTTGGTGTGATGCATCATCTGGAGTTTTATACTCATGAGGAGCTGAAGACGATCATTATTCGTTCTGCTCAGGTTCTTGGAGTGGAGATTGATGAGAAGGGTGCGGCTGAGATTGCCAAGAGATCCAGGGGAACTCCGAGGCTTGCCAACCGTCTGCTGAAGAGGGTTCGTGATTTTGCGCAGGTGAAGTATGATGGACGGATTACTTATGATGTGGCGTGTTTTGCGCTGAATCTTCTGGAAGTGGATCAGTATGGTCTGGATAAGATTGACAGAAGGATTCTTCAGACTATGATCGTGAATTTTCAGGGTGGTCCTGTGGGACTGGAGACTCTGGCTGCGGCGATAGGGGAGGATTCCGGTACGCTGGAGGATGTGTATGAGCCTTATCTGCTGCAGAATGGATTCCTGAACCGTACGCCGAGAGGACGTATGGCATCGGCGCTTGCGTATGAGCATCTGGGCTATCAGATGCCGGAGAAAAACTGAAGTTAAGGGCGTAAAAATATAAAAAAGTAAAAGTTTTTTAAAAATTCCTATACATTTCGACTGCTTTCGAGTATAATGAAGTAAATGTCCGGGGTTCCGGGCAGATTGAAGGAAGATACAGGAGGCTCGTACGGATGGCGGTCAAAAATACAGCAAAGGTAATCATAGGTGGTAAGATTATTACGCTGGGAGGCTATGAATCGGAAGAATATTTTCAGAAAGTAGCATCCTATATAAATAAAAAGATGGATGAGTTAAGTGCTATGCCGGGTTACAGCAGACAGCCCATGGAGACCAAGCATACACTTATCAGCTTGAATATTACAGATGACTATTTTAAGGCAAAGAAACAGGCGGAGGTTTTTGAACAGGATTTACAGCAGAAGGATCAGGAGATGTATGATCTGAAGCATGAGCTGATCTCGCTTCGTATGCAGATTGAGGAAGCGCAGAAGCATGAACAGGAAGCCCTGGAACAGAAGAGCCTTCTGGAGGGAAAGAATAAGGAACTGGAAAAGCAGATTGATGAGCTGCTGAAATAACAGAGGGGGGATTACTTCGGTGATTTCCCCTTTATGATTTGTTTCCTATGTATTCGATTTGAATATTATAGTAATGCTCATAAATAATGCATTTAAGATGACTGTTATAGAAAACGTGAGGTATAGAATTGAGAAGAGAAGAGATTGAACTTCTGGCACCTGCCGGTTCCTATGAGGGATTTGAGGCAGCGATCGGTGCAGGTGCAGATGCGGTTTATGTAGGGGGAGCAGCCTTTGGCGCGCGGGCCTATGCGAAGAATTTCGGAGAGGAAGAGCTTTTGCGTGCCATTGATACTGCTCATATCCATGGCAGGAAACTTTATCTGACAGTGAATACGCTGTTGAAGAACAGGGAACTGTCTGAACAGTTGTATGATTATCTGCTTCCATATTATAAGGAAGGTCTGGATGCGGTCATCGTTCAGGATATGGGTGTGTTTAAGATGATCAGGGAGATGTTTCCGGGTATGCATCTTCATGCCAGCACGCAGATGACTGTGACAGGTCCGGAGGGGATGAAATTTCTGGAAGAACAGGGTGCTTCCAGAGTGGTAACTGCCAGAGAGCTTTCCCTTGAGGAAATCCGGAGGATGCATGAGACAAGTCCTATCGAGATTGAATCTTTTGTCCATGGAGCTTTATGTTACAGTTATTCGGGACAGTGCCTGATGAGCAGTATCCTGGGTGGAAGAAGCGGTAACAGAGGAAGGTGTGCACAGCCTTGCCGTCTGCCTTACCAGACGGCGCTTTGTTGCGGGGAAAATGGCAGAAATTCTGCGAAACGAAGCGGAAGGAATATAAATACGGAGAATCGGAAAGCGCAAGAACTATGTCCTCTGAGTCTGAAGGATATTTCTACGATAGAGATTCTTCCGCAGATTCTGGAGGCTGGTGTTACTTCTCTTAAGATAGAGGGCAGGATGAAGCAGCCGGGATATACAGCAGGGGTAACTTCTGTATATCGGAAGTACCTGGATATTCTTTTTGAGAAGGGAGCTGAGAATTACAGGGTAGCAGAGGAGGATAAGAGATATCTGCTGGATCTGTTTAACAGGGGAGGTTCCTGTACCGGTTATTATCAGATGCAGAATGGTCCGTCCATGATGGCATTCAGCAATGAGAAGAAAACAGGAGATGTCAGTCCTGTATTAAGAAAAAAGAAAGAAAAAATTCAGGGAACATTCATTCTTTTTCCGGGAAGTCCTGCTATACTGGATGTGTCATGCAGGGGAATCCATGGATTTGCGTCTGTGGGTGAGGTACAGTATGCGCAGAACCAGCCGCTGACAGAGGAGCGCATCCGTTCACAGATGGAGAAGCTTGGAAATACAGAATATGAGTGGGAAAATCTGGAAATCCAGATGGATGAGAATATTTTTATCCCGATGAAAATGCTGAATGAGGCGAGAAGAGAGGCACTGGAATCTCTGGAAAATGAATTGCTCAAACCATATAAGAGAGAAGAAAATAATGGGAAGAAACGCTTATCAGAGGATGCCGGAAGAAAAGCAGATTCGCCAAAGCAGAAAAATCTTCCGATTTATATTTCCTGTGAAGAAAAATCCACTGCACTGGCGTTATATAAAAGAGAGGGGATACATGGAATGTATCTGAACGCTGATGCCATGGAGGTCTGCCTGGATGACTGTGTAAGCAGAGGAATGGAGATGTATCTGTCTCTTCCGCATATTATGAGAGGTGAGATGCCCCGGGAGCTTCTCACCAGGATCAGAGAGTGGATGGACAGAGGAATGACAGGATTTCTGGTAAGAAATCTGGAGACTTTTGCAGTTCTGCGAAAGGCAGGTCTGGCTGAGAAATGTGTTCTGGATCACAGTATGTATACATGGAATGATGAAGCTGCTGATTTCTGGAAAGATCAGAAAGTCCTCAGAAATACGGTACCGCTTGAGCTGAACGAAGGGGAAATCCGCCACAGAGATAACCGGGACAGCGAGATGCTGATCTACGGATATCTGCCTCTTATGATATCGGCCCAGTGTGTGCATAAAAATCTTTACGGATGTAATCATAAGGAAGAAGGGGTAACTTTAAAAGACCGTTACGATAAAGAATTTACGGCGAAATGTATATGTAACCCATGGAAAACTGAGAATACAGATTTCTGTATACCCTGCTATAATATCATTTACAACAGTATCCCTTACGGCCTGTTGAAAGAGAAATCACAGATAGACAGACTTGGTGTCTCTTCCCTGAGACTTGCATTTACCATTGAGAAGCCTCAGGATGCGGTGAAGATATATGAAGAGTTCAGAGATGTTTATCGTGATGGGAAGAATTCTCCGAAACGGGAATATACAAAGGGACATTTTAAAAGAGGAGCCGAGTAAGGCATATGATTAATGTAATTGTAGAATTATCCAAGTATGTGATCCTTACCCTGATGGTGATTTATACCTTTCACTGTTTCTATCTGGTGAAACAGCAGAGTGAGGAGGAGAGAAACGAATCGCTGCGCCAGCAGCTGATGCTTATCTTTTTTATGGATTTCACTGCGTTTCTGGTCATCTACCTGAAGACAGGTAAGTTGCAGGTCGTGTTGTTTTATGTCGAAATGATGGCATTTTTTGCGGGAATCCAGATTTTGTACAGGATTTTTTATAAGAAAGCATCGATTTTACTGCTCAACAATATGTGCATGCTTCTCAGCGTAGGATTTATTATGCTGTGCAGGCTGGATGTTTCCACAGCTACCAGACAGCTGGTGATCGTGGCAGGCGTAAATGTGGTGGCATTGATCGTACCTGTCCTGATCAGGAAGATGAAATTTCTCAAGGACCTGACATGGGTTTATGCGGGAATCGGAATCGTTTTGCTGGCGGCGGTATTTGTGCTTGCAAAGACAAGCTATGGAGCAAAACTTTCCCTGATGGGAATCCAGCCTTCAGAGGCGATAAAGATTACATTTGTGTTCTTTATGGCGGCATTGCTGAGAAAAGGTGCTGATTTTTCAAAAGTGGTCCAGGCTACGGTAGTGGCGGGACTGCATGTGGGGATTCTTGTACTTTCCAGAGACCTTGGAAGTGCAGTGATCTTCTTTGCGGCATATCTTGTGATGATTTATGTGGCATCCAGAAATGTGGGATATCTGGCACTTGGTCTTGCAGGCGGATCTGCAGGGGCAGTTGTCGCATATCATCTGTTTGGCCATGTGCGTCAGAGAGTGACAGCCTGGAAGGATCCCATGGCGGTATATCAGAATGAAGGATACCAGATCGTCCAGTCACTGTTTGCCATTGGAACCGGCGGATGGTTTGGAATGGGATTGTGTCAGGGTTCGCCTGAGAAGATCCCTGTTGTCAAGAATGACTTTATATTCAGTGCAATCTGTGAGGAACTGGGTGGGATTTTTGCAATCTGCCTGATCCTGGTATGTATGAGTTTCTTTTTGATGATCGTAAATATTGCGCTTAAGATTAAGAAACCATTCTACAAATTGATCGCACTTGGACTTGGTACGGAATATGCATTTCAGGTATTTCTGACAATTGGCGGAGCAACGAAATTTATCCCTATGACAGGTGTAACTCTTCCTCTGGTCAGCTATGGAGGAAGTTCTGTCGCGTGTACAGTACTGATGCTGGCGATCATTCAGGGATTGTATATTTTGAGAGAAGATGAGGACGAAGAAATTGAGAGATATCGAAGAAAAGGAACGGCGCAGAGAGTTGAAGAAGCGCCAGAAGCGCAAAGCCCGGGAGATTTCTGAAAAGAGAAGGCCCCGTAACAGAGAGTATACACTGGTATCCTGCTTTTTTGTGCTGATCTTTGTCAGTATGATCGGATATCTGATCTACTTTAATTATGCAAAGAGCGATGATTTTATCAATAGTCCCTATAATACAAGGCAGGATACTTTTTCAGACAGGGTTGTAAGAGGTAAGATCATATCTGCAGATGGGCAGGTGCTTGCCCAGACCAATGTTTACGAAGACGGAACAGAGGAACGTACTTATCCCTATGCAAATATGTTCGCTCATGTAGTCGGATATGACACTAATGGAAAAAGCGGACTGGAATCAGAGGCGAACTTCCAGCTTCTGACTTCTCATGAATTTTTCCTGAACCAGATGAAAAATGAGTTTAAGAATCAGAAAAATACGGGTGATTCTGTGATCACGACGTTAAACGCAGATCTTCAGTCAACTGCCTATAATGCACTTGGTGACAGGAGAGGGGCGGTTGTTGCCATAGAACCCTCTACAGGTAAGATTCTGGTGGAAATGAGCAGACCGGACTTTGACCCGAATACTATTTCCCAGAACTGGGACACACTGGTAAATGATTCCAATGACAGCAGTTTGTTGAACAGAGCTACAAACGGAGCCTATCCTCCGGGATCTACATTTAAGGTGGTAACCGCCCTGGACTATTTCAGAACCAAGGGCAGTCTGGAGGGATTTTCCTATCTCTGTGAGGGAAGTATTACCAGAGAAGATCACACGATCAGGTGCTATGGCGGAACTGTTCATGGACAGGAAGATTTTTACAGTGCTTTTGCCAATTCCTGTAACAGTGCATTTGCAGAGATCGGAACCATGCTCGGAGGCAGTTCTCTGAAAAAAACAGCCGAGGATCTTCTTTTTAATAAGAGTCTTCCGCTTTCTTCCTATAAAAAGAGTACTTTTACATTAAATGGAAAATCTTCTGTTGCAGAGGTTATGCAGACTGCCATCGGACAGGGTAATACGTTGGTATCACCTATGCATATGGCGCTGATTACCAGTGCGATCGCCAATGGCGGGGAGCTCATGAAGCCTTATCTCATTGATTCTGTTGTAAGTTCAGACGGAGAGACAGTGAAGACAACAGAGCCGGAGAACTATAAACGTCTGATGACAACAAATGAGGCGAATATCCTTGGAAAGCTTATGAAAGGTGTTGTGGAAAACGGAACCGCATCGGCTCTGAACGGAAGAGGATATACAGTGGCAGGCAAGACCGGATCAGCGGAATTTGATGAGAATGGTTCCAGTCATTCCTGGTTTATCGGTTATTCCAACGTGGATGATCCGGATCTGGTAGTTGCGATCATTGTTGAGAATGGCGGTACCGGAAGTGAAGCAGCAGTGCCCATCGCAGAGCAGATATTTGATGCGTATTATTATGATAAGCAATAATAAATTCCATGTTGCAGGCAATCTGGAATGAATTTTGGCTACGTTACTGTGAACGGAGTGAACAGTAA
>ENA-OPSY01001802-OPSY01001802.1-human-gut-metagenome-genome-assembly--contig:-NODE-1802-length-11494-cov-3.517790_pt1 | contig 11494 bp, 6 predicted proteins | sample MGYA00241464_ERZ501920 | MGnify/ENA primary metagenome ERZ501920 (study PRJEB25962, sample SAMEA2042396) | human gut metagenome | biome: human gut; feature: human-associated habitat; material: faeces...
CTTCTCGTCGAACTTTTCATCCTTTAAACAGCCGAATTTGATGAACGGATTAATGTCGTCCCAGTATTTCTCGTAATTCTCGCGGTCTGTCTTGCACATGCCGGACAGCTTGTCCGCAACCTTCTTTGTGATATAGTCGGAGATCTTCTTAACGAACCCATCATTCTGGAGAGCACTTCTGGATACATTTAACGGAAGATCCGGGCAGTCGATCACGCCCTTTAACAGCATCAGGAATTCCGGAATGACTTCCTTGATATTATCGGCAATGAATACCTGATTATTGTAGAGCTTGATCTTGCTTTCGATGCTCTCGTACTCCATATTGATCTTCGGGAAGTAGAGGATACCTTTCAGGTTAAACGGATAGTCCATATTCAGATGGATCCAGAATAACGGCTCCTTGAAGTCCTGAAATACCTTACGGTAGAACTCCTTGTACTCTTCGTCTGTGCACTCGTTCGGATGTTTGTTCCAGAGCGGATTTGTATCATTTACCGGAACCGGACGTCTTGCGATCTTATATTTTTCTTTTGCAGGAGAAACCTCAACTGTCTCCTTTGTTCCGTCCTCTTTTTCTTTCTCCTCTGTTTTTGCAGGCTCTACGATCGTCTCGATAATTGTATCTTTATCGGTGAGCTCATCCTTTTCGATCGTGTCATACTGCGGCTCTGCAGTCTCATCGTTTAAGTAGATCTCAACCGGCATGAACGCGCAGTATTTATCGAGGATCTCTCTTGCACGGTACTCGTTTGCGAACTCAGCGCTGTCCTCATTCAGGTACAGGGTGATCACGGTTCCGTGTCCTTCCTTTGTGCCCTCTTTCATGTCGAACTCGGTACCGCCCTCAGACTCCCAGTGGACCGGCTTTGCGTCCTGCTTGTAGGATAAGGTATCGATCGTTACTTTGTCGGCTACCATGAACGCGGAGTAAAAGCCAAGTCCGAAGTGACCGATGATCTGGTCCTCGTTTGCTTTATCTTTGTACTTGTTTAAGAAATCCTGCGCACCGGAAAAAGCGATCTGGTTGATATACTCGTCAACCTCGTCCTCTGTCATTCCGAGACCGTTATCTTCGATCCGTATCGTCTTCTCCTTCGGGTTTACAGTAACCTGAACTTTATAGGTCTCATCATCCGGTGTCTCATACTCACCCATCAGGGCCAGTTTCTTTAATTTTGTGATGGCGTCGCAGCCGTTGCTGACTAACTCACGGTAGAAAATATCGTGATCGGAATAAAGCCATTTTTTGATGATCGGGAATATATTCTCACTGTTGATTGAAAGACTTCCACTCTTTGCCATATTAAACCACTCCTTATTTCAATTCCTGCGGCGCAGGAACTTCTCATAATTCCCTCGGACCGCCGATTTTCATTTATCATTTTCCAGCTGTCTTTATAACAGCTGTTCTGTTTAACATGACATATTTTAATACCAGAAAATCAAAATGTCAATAAAATTAGCACTCATTTTTGATGAGTGCTAATAAAATTTTTATAAACTTTTTTCTCTTTCGCCTTTGCTATGGGTGGGTCAGTCAATTAATGATCTCACTTAATTCTCGCTCTCGATCGGAATAAACACTCTTGCAGTCTCCTCCTGCTCATGTTTCTTCCGCTCGTTCTTCGCCGCAGCCACAGCCATCTCGCAGAGTGCCATCTGGGATCCCACTGGGAGTTTTCCGCGGCGGTCCGGCTTCTCGTATGTTCCGTCCGGCTGTAAGACATGGGCTTTTAAGTTGTCCTCAAGCTCCAGCTCCATGTACTTCCGGATCCTGTCTTTCAACTCTTCCCTCAGTACCGGGAACAGGATCTCCACGCGGCGGTCCAGGTTTCTCGGCATCCAGTCGGCGCTTCCCATGTAGATCTCTTCGCTTCCGTCATTCTCGAAGATAAAGATCCGCGCGTGTTCCAGAAATTCCCCGACGATGGAGCGGACTTCAATATTCTCGGAAAGTCCCGGAATTCCTGCCTTCAGACAGCAGATTCCACGGACCACCAGATGGATCTTAACACCAGCGCAGGACGCCTCATATAAGGCCGCGATGATCTCTTTATCACAGAGAGAGTTCATCTTTGCAATAATGGAAGCCGGCTTTCCTGCCCGGGCATTCTTCGTCTCACGCTCAATGAGACGCAGGAATTTTGTTCTCAGCCACAGCGGTGCCACGGAGAGCATATTCCAGTTCAAGGGTTCCGAATAACCGGAAAGCATGTTGAAGACTGCTGTGGCATCCTCACCGATCAGCGGATGACATGTCATGATTCCGCAGTCCGTATAGAGCTTTGCGGTGGAATCGTTGTAGTTACCGGTTCCGAGGTGAACATATCTGCGGATGCCATCCTCCTCTCTCCGGACCACGAGGGTGATTTTCGAGTGGGTCTTTAAGCCCACAAGGCCATAGATCACATGGCAGCCTGCTTTCTCAAGTTTCTTCGCCCAGATGATGTTGTTCTCCTCATCAAATCTGGCTTTCAGCTCCACAAGTACCGATACCTGTTTTCCGTTCTCCGCCGCCTGCGCGAGAGATGCGATAATCGGTGAATTGCCGCTGACACGATACAGAGTCTGTTTAATAGCCAGAACATCCGGATCTTTTGCTGCCTGACGTACGAAATTTACAACAGGATCGAAGCTCATATAAGGATGATGCAGGAATACATCGCCCTCACGTATCACCTGGAAAATATCCTTCTCATTCTGAAATTCCGGTACAGGTGCCGGCTGATATCTCGGTGTCTTGTAAGCATCAAAGCCATCCGCACCATATACTTTCATAAGCATGGTAAGATCCAGAGGTCCGTTTATCTCAAAAATATCTGCCTCTTTGATATCAAATTCCGTTTTCAGAATCTTCAGCAGGCGTTCATCCATCTTATCCTCTACTTCCAGACGGATAACCTCACCCCACTGACGTTTCTTTAACTGGCGCTGGATCTCCACCAGCAGATCCTCTGCCTCATCTTCATCGATGGTAAGATCCGCATTACGCATAATACGGTAAGGATGGGCACATATCACATCATAACTCAGGAAAAGTTTGTCAATATTTCTTTCAATAATCTCTTCCAGCAGGATCACTGTGGTATCTCCATCCTTCTTTGACGGAATCTGCACCACCCTTGGAAGCACAGACGGAACCTGCACTGTAGCAAACAGAAGTTCTCCTGTTTTATCCTTTTTGCTGAGTTTATCACTCTTCTCCTTCTTAGAGATCAGAGCACCGATATTTAATGTCTTGTTTCTGATCAGCGGAAACGGTCTGGAAGAATCCATCGCCATCGGTGTAAGTACCGGATATACATTATCCTCAAAGTATCTGTCTACAAATACACTCTGTGCTTCTGTAAGATTCTCATGGGCTGCCACCAGGTGCATTCCGGCTTTCTCAAGCGCAGGGATCAGAGAACGGTTCAGTGTATTATACTGTACATGAACCAGTTCATGGGTACGGACACTGATTTCTTTTAACTGCTCCTTGGCTGTCATTCCTGCAATGTCTGTTTTATGATATCCTGCATGTACCTGATCCTTAAGAGACGCCACACGCACCATAAAGAATTCATCCAGATTGGATGCGGTAATGCTTAAGAACTTCAGTCTGTCAAACAAAGGAAGATTTTTATCTCTTGCTTCACTCAGAACACGCTCATCAAATTTGAGCCAGCTCAGCTCGCGATTCACGAAATATTCTTTCTTTTCAAATTTTTCAAAGTCCATAAGTTCATCCTCCTTTACGCTCTGCCCTTGCGTCTGAGAACCAGACGAATGCCAAATACTTCTTCAAAAAATGCCTCTTTATCTTTCAGCAGTCCCAGTTCCAGGGAAATGTCCTGTGCAGAATCCACGATCATCTGCAGTTCTCTGTCTTTGAGCACTGCTTTGATTCCTTTTACTTTCTGATAATGACTTCTGTCCATGGCATTTGCCAGGCGAAGGATTGCAGTCATCTTTGCCACCTTGATATAGCTCTCTCTGTCAATAGCGATTCCCATACTGTAAAGTTCATCATAATAAACAAACGCAGAATTATTGAATCTGACCGCACATGCGATCATCTGGCGTTCCATAAAGGACAGCCCAATGATATCTGTAGACATAATGATCTGATAGGAACACTCGGAAACCTTTTCCATACTGATATATTTGCCACAGTCATGAAGCAGTGCCGCGATCTGCAATAACAGACGTTCTCTTGCTCCCATACCATGAACCTTCTTCATACTGTCAAAGATATTCAGGCAAAGATTCATAGTTCCCTGGATATGGCTCTTACTGCTGGAATAGCGTTTTGCAATGTTCTTTGATGTAACCAGAATGTCATTCTCAAAATTGTGGACACTTTTGAGAAATTTTTTCTTCTCTGCAAAATCATAGGCAATTCCATCCAGCAGGGAAACACCTGGTGCCCAGAGAGACTCTGCATTGAAAATATCAATAAAATTTCTGCACACTACCATGGTCGGCACAACAAGGGATGCATATTCCGGATCAATCTCCATCTCCTGTGCCAGCAGGTCAACAGATTTTCCAACTGTATCCTCATAGCGTTTCATAAATTCTTCCCTTGTAATGATCCTGTCTTCCATTTCCTCCTGGAAGATCATATCTGTAATAAAATCTCCCATCAGGATCACATTCCTGATCTCCTTATCCTTCAGATACAGACGCTGAAAACTCATCAGATCATTTCGGATAAATTCCTCAACCAGCTTGTCATAATGAATGGTTGTTTTCTCCAGTTCCTGCAGACGCTGGCGAATTCTTAAACTTCCCATTTTAAGTCCCTGGGTAGTGACCAGAGCATCCTTGTCAAAGAGGGAAACCTGAAGGCTTCCGCCGCCCACATCCAGGATTGCGGTGCCTTTCTGGATCATCTTTTTGAATCCCTTTTCTATAGCAGCAATTGATTTGTACCCAAGGAAATGCTGTTCTGCACTGCTTAATATTTCAATTTTCATTCCTGTACGCTGATAGATCTGTTCAATGATCAGCAGCGGATTCACAAGTTCTCTGAATGCACTGGTACCACAGGCACGATACTCTTCCACCCCAAAGTCCTGCATCAGCCTCTTAAAGTCATTCAGCACCTCACATAAAACATTCAGCATTTCTGAGTCGATCTTCCCGTCAGAATAGACACCCTTTCCGATTTCCAGACTGTATCTGACATCATTCAGTTCACGAAAACCAATTCTTTTTGACATCTCAAAAATCTTCATGCTGACTTCATAAGATCCGATGTCAATGGCTGCAAATGTCATGACTGCCATATGCGTTCCCCCTTTACCATTCATCTATTTGCTTTTTTATTCCTTCTCCACACCCAGCAGATGATCGATAAACTGCTGTGCAGTTCGTCCTGTAAGTCCTCCATGGGAAAGCTCCCACTTATTTGCCTCCAGAAGCAGCTCGTCCTCCGGCATAGTAATTCCGTTTCTATCTGCAAGAGCTTTCACAATTGTCTGAAATTCTTTTTTGCTCGGTGCACCATAGTAAATACGGACACCAAAACGATAAACCAGTGAAAGCTTCTCCTGCACTGTATCGGAGGAATGCAGATCGTCATCATCCATGATCTCCAGCTTATCACTGGATTTCTCTCTTACCAGATGTCTTCTGTTACTTGTTGCATAGATCAGGATATTGTCCGGCTTCTTCTCCAGACCACCCTCGATCACTGCCTTCAGATATTTATATTCGATTTCAAATTCCTCGAATGACAGATCATCCATATAGATAATGAATTTATAGTTTCTGTTCTTGATCTGGGCGATCACATCATTCAGATCCTGAAACTGATGCTTATACACCTCGATAATACGAAGTCCCTCATCATAATAACGGTTCAGGATTCCCTTGATACTTGAGGATTTACCTGTACCCGCATCACCAAAAAGCAGACAGTTGTTTGCCTTTCTGCCTCTTACGAAAGCTTCTGTATTCTCGATCAGTTTCTGCTTCGGGATTTCATATCCGACCAGGTCTTCCAGTTTCACATGAGCGATCCTTGTGATCGGCTGGATCTCCACATTATCATTCTCATCATGGCCTACACGAAAAGCCTTATGTAATCCCAGCTTACCCACACCAAAATCCTTATAAAACTGTACCATATCCTTCATGAATTCCTCTGTGGACTCCGCTGCTGCCAGCGTTTTGCTCAGATCACAGATACGGTCTCTGATACGGGAATTAAACATCTTGCTGTTACTTCCGGTGTTGGTATAATCACCGAGAACCTTACAGCAGGAAATTCCAAATGCCTCATCCAGTACAGTCAGGTCAAAATCATACAGTTCTTTAAACACACCGAAATCATTCAGTGCCAGTTCATTAATACTTCCGTTGACAGCCCCTCTGATCTCACAGGCTGTACTGAATGCATTTTCATTATTTACCAGAAGAAATGTCAGATAACAGTGCCATAAATTTCCGGAAAAGCCATAAGCGCCGGCAGTTTCCACCAGTCCGTTGGCACACTCAAAGAACAGCCCTTCCTTTTCTTTCAGATCAGGTGCTTTCTGTTCCCAGGCATTCATCAGTTCTGCCATTTTATCAAGGATTTCTCCATGTTCAAAGTTACGGTATAAGATGCATTCATTTAATCTAGCCATTTTTATTACTTCCTTCTTACCTTGTTGTTTTATCTTATTGTTCTGCTGTGAGTGGTATAATTATTTCGAAAACGATGTACCAGAGTGTGTTTGAAAAATGCTTTACGCAAAATATGCCGCAAAGTGGGACTGCAGATTGTGGAAATGATTTTTCAAACACGCTCTGGCATTATGGAAATGATTTTTAATAATTTCCCAAAATTCTCATTCTGTCAGCTTCTGCCTCAATTCCTCTCAGGGCATTCTTCACTGCACTGTCCTTTAAATTTCCCTCGAAATCAACAAAAAAACGGTACTGCCAGTTCTTCCCTGTGATCGGGCGGGATTCAATCTTCGTCATATTCAGTCCATTATAAATAATGTGAGACAACATATTGTAAAGAGTTCCGCTCTCATGATGCAGTTCAAAGAAAATACTGATCTTATGTGCATCCTTCACATAGATTGGTTTCTTACTCACGATCACAAAACGTGTGGCATTCTGTCCGTTATAGCAGATATTCTCAGCCAGGATCTTCAGTCCGTAAAGCTCTCCTGCCTGTCTGCTGGCAATAGCTGCCTGCGTCTTGTCATTGTCTTCTTTTATCTTCTTGGCAGAACCGGCAGTATTTTCCATCTCTTTCTTCTTCCAGTCCGGATGAGATTCCAGATATTTTCCACACTGGGAAAGTGCCTGAGGATGAGAACATACCTGTCTGATATCCTCCAGTTCAGCATCCGGCAGTCCCAGAAGTACATGCTCCGGACGGATGATCTGTTCTCCTACAATGCTAAGCTCATACTCTGTAAGAAGATCATAAATATCAGCAACAATACCGGCAGTTGTATTCTCAATGGGAAGTACCGCATAGTCTGCTCTTCCCTCCACAACTGCTTCCATTGCATCGCGCCAGGTTTTTACATGAAAACTCTCAATATCGTCCTGGAAATATTCCCTCATTGCAGCATAGCTGTATGCACCTTCCACACCCTGAAAGACAACTCTTACATCTTTCAGCGGAAGTGCATCTACCATTTCCAGTTTCTCATCGTCCTCGATTCCATGCTCTGTGAGAAGCTGATACTGTCTCTTACGGCTGATCGCCATGATCTGCTGAAAAAGCTCCTGCGCACCAAGCTGATTAAATTCTCCATGCGCCTTACCTCTCAGGACCTCCAGCTTCTGTCTCTCTCTTTCCGGATCCAGAACCTTCTTTCCTGTACGTATCTTATATTCTGCAACATCCTCACACACCTTCATTCTCTGTTCAAAAAGACGTATGATATCGCTGTCGATCTTATCTATTTCATTTCTGCATTCCTGTAAATCTATCATTTATGTTGTACCTTTTTACTTTCACAAATTCTCTACAATATCAGTCATCTCTCCGATAAAGGAAAGAGAACCAAAGGCAATGATCACATCCTGTTCCCCGGCAAGTGAAAAAGCCTCCTCCACTGCATCTTTAATCGTATCCATTGCCTGTACATTGGGATTGTATTCACTGACAGTCTTCGCCAGTTCTCCGGCAGGCAGTGCCCTTACATTATCCGGAGTCTGGATTGTGAGTATCCGGTCTGCAAAGTGCGCAGTTTTCTGAATCACACTTCTGTAATCCTTATCTGCAAACACTCCCATAATATAGATGATCCGTTTTCCCTTAAAATAATGCTCTATTGAAGCTGCCATCATATCCGCAGCAGCAGGATTATGAGCCCCGTCTACCACAAACAGCGGTTTTTTACAGATAACTGTAAACCGTCCGTTCCAGTTTACTGTGCGAAGTCCTTCTTTTTTCTGCTTCGCAGCAGTGGGAAAACCCAGCTCATCCAATACTTTTAAAGCATTCAGTGCAACTACTGCATTTTCCTTCTGATAAACACCTGCCAGCGGAATCTCATACTCTTCACCCCTGTACCGGATTGTCTGTCCAAAGCAGCTTTCCTTTAACATCTCTGCCTCAGAAGCATCTGCTATGGTACATTTTGCACCGTGTTCTCTGCTGATCCTCTCGATCACCTGCATTGCTTCCGGCTTCTGTCTGGCAGTCACCACTCTGCAGCCGTCTTTGATGATCCCGGCTTTCTTCTCTGCGATCTGTGCCAGAGTATTTCCAAGAAAAGACATATGATCCATACTGATCGATACCAGCACTGCCAGCAGCGTATTTTTAATAATATTTGTGGCGTCCAGATTTCCGCCCATTCCCACTTCCAGCAAAACGAGATCACAATTCTCTTTTTTAAAGAACAAAAATGCCACCGCAGTCTCTATTTCAAATGCAGTGGGATGGGGATAACCATCCTTTGTCATAGCAGCAATAACATCAGACACCTGTGTAATATAAGCAGCAAAGTCCTCTCTGCTGATCCTGCTTCCCGAAACTTCCATCCTGCCTCTGTAAGAATACAGGGTAGGCGAAACATATCTTCCAATGCGATATCCCGCACCGGATAAAACAGAATACAAAAAAGCAATGACAGAACCCTTGCCATTGGTACCGGCTATATGCACATATTTCAGATCATCCTGTGGATTTCCAAGACGTTTCATCAGCTCACACATATGATCCAGTCCCAGGACACTGGGAATTTCCCGGGTGATTTTGTCTATGTACTCCCGGCTTTCCTGATAATTCATAATAAACTCCTCTTATTTCCATGAGATCCCCTCCACACGTTCCTTTTGCGCATAAGGCACCTCATTGCTATAGTGTAATAACGTGTTCTCATTATATCCTACGTGTATGTTTTTTTCAAGGCAGGCAATACTAGAATCATAGAAATTTATACAGGAGCGTTACCTATGAAAAAAGCTTTCATTCTCTGCGGTCTGACGGGCTGGTGCATGGAAATCCTCTGGACCGGACTGCATTCCATCCTTTCAGGAGAACTTACCATGACAGGAAAAACTTCCCTTTTAATGTTTCCCATTTACGGATGCGGTGCCATCATCCGCCCGCTCTCCGGTAAGCTTTCTGCTGTCCCGCTTTTTGTCCGCGGCTGCATTTATACTGTCGGATTTTTCTTCGTGGAATTTATCAGCGGTGCTCTTTTGCGCTGTTTTCATATGTGTCCCTGGGACTACAGCAACACTCCTCTGAATTACCGGGGACTGATAAGACCAGACTACGCTCCCCTCTGGTTCGGAGCCGGACTTTTTTTTGAGAAAATACTTGGAAAACTCTCTTGAAAAAAGCACTTGATTATTATATGATGTTATGAAGGATTAAATAAAAATTCCTGAACCAGTAAAATATGGAGGTATGAAATGAGACACTTAATGAGTCCGCTGGATCTGTCTGTTGATGAGTTAAATACTCTTCTTGACTTGGCCAGCGATATTGAGAAACACCCTGATAAATACGCACATGTCTGTGACGACAAGAGACTTGCAACTTTATTCTATGAGCCAAGCACCCGTACCCGTCTCAGCTTTGAAGCTGCTATGATGAACCTTGGCGGTAAAGTTCTTGGTTTTTCATCAGCTGATTCCAGTTCCGCTTCAAAGGGTGAAAGTGTTGCCGATACAATCCGCGTTGTATCCTGTTACGCTGACATCTGTGCTATGCGTCACCCGAAAGAAGGTGCTCCGTTAGTAGCTTCTATGGCTTCTTCTATTCCCGTTATCAACGCCGGCGACGGTGGTCATCAACATCCTACCCAGACATTAACCGACTTACTTACCATCCGTTCCCTGAAAGGACGTCTGGACAATCTGACCATTGGTCTGTGCGGCGACCTGAAATTCGGACGTACAGTTCACTCCCTGATCGAAGCACTTGTACGTTACACAAATGTAAAATTCATTCTGATCTCACCGGAAGAGCTTCGCATCCCAAGCTATATCCGCGAGGATGTTCTGAAAAAGAACAATATCGAATTTCAGGAAGTAGAGAGACTGGAAGATGCCTTACCGGATCTTGATATCCTCTACATGACACGTGTACAGAAAGAACGTTTCTTCAACGAAGAAGACTATGTCCGCATGAAGGATTTCTACATTCTGGACAAACAGAAAATGGAACTTGCAAAAAAAGACATGTACATTCTTCATCCGCTTCCACGTGTAAATGAAATCTCAACAGAGGTGGATGCAGACCCGAGAGCAGCTTATTTCAAACAGGCACAGTACGGTGTATATGTACGTATGGCCCTGATTCTCACATTACTGGAGGTAAAATTACCATGTTAAATGTTGGAGCACTTCGCGAAGGTTATGTATTAGACCATATCAAAGCAGGCAAGGCCATGACTATCTATCATGATCTGAAGCTTGATAAACTTGACTGCACCGTTGCCATCATCAAGAACGCGCGTAGCAACAAAATGGGTAAGAAAGATATCATCAAGGTTGAATGCCCGGTTGAGAATCTCGATCTTGACATTCTCGGCTTTATCGATCATAACATTACTGTAAACGTAATCAAGGACGAGAAGATCGTTGCCAAAAAAGAACTGAAACTTCCGAATCAGGTTGTCAACGTGATCAAATGCAAGAATCCACGCTGCATCACTTCCATTGAACAGGGACTCGACCAGATCTTTGTTCTTGCAGATAAAGAGAAAGAAGTTTACAGATGTAAATACTGCGAAGAGAAATACACAGGTAAACGCAATAAATAATAAAACAAATATCAAAAAAACAGAACGGAAGAAATCCGTTCTGTTTTTTTGTACGCAATCAGACCGATAAGCCGGGTTATGTCATTGGGTAATCATCTGTCTAGGCCTTACGTTGCCATAAGGCTCAAGCGACCCACCTGAAAGCACGACGGGCAGCCGTATTGCTTTCGTTTCGGTCTTGCTTCGAATGGAGTTTACATGTGCCCGTTCTGTTACCACAACGGCGGTAGTCTCTTACACTGCCTTTCCACCCTTACCTTCACGAAGAA
>ENA-OPSY01001816-OPSY01001816.1-human-gut-metagenome-genome-assembly--contig:-NODE-1816-length-11422-cov-4.646785_pt1 | contig 11422 bp, 8 predicted proteins | sample MGYA00241464_ERZ501920 | MGnify/ENA primary metagenome ERZ501920 (study PRJEB25962, sample SAMEA2042396) | human gut metagenome | biome: human gut; feature: human-associated habitat; material: faeces...
TTCAAAGATCATCTGCACCTCAGCAGTGCTCATCTATATTACCAAATACTTTTCACTTCGTCAAATGTTTTTTTAACTTTTTTTCATATTTTTTACTGTATACGCTTACAACAAGAAAACGAAAAAAATAGAGCTTTTCAACTCTATTTAAAATGCTCATAAGCAATACGATTGATATTTGCCATAACATCGGCACCTTTATCCCCTAAACTCGTTAAAACAACTATACTATATGATGTGTTACATTCTACAAAACCAACACTATTTAAAGCAGAATCATACATACCATACTTTTGAGGCATACTCAATTGTGTATCCCTATCTAGATATTCACCTGGTTCTGCCTCTTCCATATTTTTAATCAAACCTTTATAGTCTTCTTTATGATCATATAAATAAGTCACCACATCATTCATTGTATTAGCCGTTGTAACATTATCCATTGTATAATAATTCTCACTGATAGAATCTGTATATTTTGTCATTGCTTCCTTATATTCTTTCCAGCCACCAAGATTTTCATATAAAATATGACCCGCATCATTATCAGAATATATTATTAAATCATTTAAAAGATCACTTAAAGGAACCTGACTACCGATACCATAATCCGAACTAATAACCCCTGCATCCTCATGCATATATCCACTATATGTAAACGTTGAATCTAATGTATACTCACCCTCATTTACTTTATCATAATATAGCATTGCCAATGGTAATTTATAAATACTCGCTGCAATAAACTCATCCTTCTCATTCATACTATATTTAATGTTATGTTCTAAATCTGTGATACAGTATGCTACTTTTTCATGATCAATACCATTCTCTTGAAAATACGCTTCTATATCTTTTGCCAAAGACATATCAATAAATTGACTATTATCTTTATTTTCAACTTCCGTATTTTGATCTTCTCCGATTTCAGATATCCCCTGATATGCCTTTTTCTCAGTGTTCTTCATTTCAACCGCAAATACACATAGTACAATTAATAATGCAGATAATAGAGAAATAATAATAATTTTGTTTTTCTTATCCATGATAGACCCTTCCAAACTATGAAAAAGAGTCTATACAGACTCTTTTATATATTAATGTTTAAAATGACGAACCCCTGTAAATACCATTGCGATGCCATGTTCATTACATTCATCAATTGAAAGTTGATCCTTAATAGATCCACCTGGCTGAATAATTGCAGTCACACCCGCTTTGATAGCTTCTTGAACTGTATCTGGCATTGGGAAGAAAGCGTCACTTGCCAATACAGAACCTTTTGCCTTTTCACCAGCCTGTTCAATCGCAATCTTAGCTGCACCAACACGGTTCATTTGTCCTGCACCAACACCAATTGTCATATCATCTTTTACCAAGACAATCGCATTTGATTTTACATGCTTAACAACTTTCCAACCAAACAACAATTGCTTGATTTCTTCTTCCGTAGGCTTACGATTTGTCACACATTTTAAATCTTCTTCGTTAATTGTATGCTGATCCATCTCTTGAACCAATAGACCATCATTAACATTTGTATATTTTAACGCACTTGAAACAGATAAGCTAGTATCTAATTTCATTAATCGAATATTTTTCTTACGAGTTAAGATTTCCAACGCTTCGTCAGAGAAGTCTGGCGCAATAATGATTTCCAAGAAAATCTTAGATAATTTTTCTGCCAATCCCTTTTCAACCTTTGCGTTCAACGCTACAATACCACCAAAAATCGAAATTGAGTCAGCCTCATAAGCTTTATCCCAAGCCGCTTCAATATTTTCACCAATACCAACTCCACATGGATTCATGTGTTTAACACCTACAGCTGCATATTGACCTTCAAAATCTTTTAAGATTTCAATAGCCGCATTTCCATCCTGAATATTGTTGTAAGACAATTCTTTACCATGAAGCTGAGTCGCATTTGCCAAAGAATATTGAGGATTCATTCCTTTATAGAAAGCAGCCTTTTGATGAGGATTTTCACCATAACGCAAGTCTTGAACCTTATCAAAAGTAATTGTCATACTTTCTGGGAATTCTTCATGTGTTTTCTTCGTTAAATAATCTGCGATCATCGCATCATAGCGAGCTGTATGACGGAATACTTTTGCAGCTAAACGCTCACGCGTTTCCAATGTTGTTTCTTGGTTTTCTCTAATTTCTTCAAGAACTTTATCATAATCTTTTGGATCACAAAGAACTGGAATACTTTGATAGTTTTTAGAAGCACTACGAAGCATACTAGGACCACCAATATCAATATTTTCAATAATTTCTTCGTGTGTTACACCTGGTTTTAATACAGTTTCTTTAAAAGGATATAGATTCACACAAACCAAATCAATATACTCAATTCCTAATTCTTGTAATTGACGTACATGATCTGGGTTTGAACGAACACAAAGTAATGCACCATGAACTTTTGGATGTAAAGTTTTCACACGACCATCCATAATTTCTGGAAAACCAGTCACATCACTGATTCCAATTGGATGAATTCCAGCTGCCTCAAGGGCTTTTTTTGTTCCTCCAGTAGAAATGATTTCATATCCACAATCTACTAATCCTTGTACAAATTCAACTAAACCAGTTTTATCGGATACACTTACTAATGCTCGCTTCATTATTTTTCCTCCTCTATACTTTTTGCGACTTGTTCAATGACTTGCCAGAACAAATCATATTCCATCGCATGTACATGCGATTCTAATGTTTCAAGATCCCAAGATGGGTCGATTGCTACTCTTTCTTGACGAATAATAGGACCTGTATCTACACCTTCGTCTACGAAATGAACTGTAACTCCAGTTTGTGCTACTTTTGCCTCATACGCATCTGCAATACTATGAGCTCCTGGAAATTCAGGTAAATAAGCCGGATGTAAATTGATGATACGATTTGGATAAGCACTTAATAAAGTGTGTCCAATAAAACGCATATATCCACTTAACACAATCAAATCAACCTTTTTTTCTTTTAATACCTCTAAGATTGCCGCTTCATAACCCGCTTTACCATCATATCCCTTTGGATTAAAATAAAACTCTTCTACTCCATGATTATGCGCACGAACTCTAGCATACGCATTTTCTTTATCCGCAATCAAGCATGCACAATTCACATGCAAAGAACCATCTTCAATATGTGACAAGATTGTTTCAAAGTTAGTACCTGAACCACTCACAAATACCGCAATATTTACCATTGGACATCTACCTGTCCTGTTTCAGTTACTTTACCAACCACATAGCTAGGTTCATTGATTTCATTTAAGGCAGCTTGAACTTTTTCAACATCTGATGGATCCACAGCCATCACAAAGCCAAGTCCCATATTAAATACGTTGTACATTTCTTTCGTAGAAATATCTCCATTTTTTTGAATCAAATCAAAAATTGGAGGTTTTGGGAATGCCTTTGTATCAATTTCAACACCCATACCCTCTTTTAACATACGAGGTACGTTTTCATAGAATCCACCACCTGTGATGTGGCTGCAAGCTTTTAATGTAATACCCGATGCTTTAATATGCTTTAATGCTTTTACATAAATTTTTGTAGGAGCCAATAATGCCTCTCCTAAAGTTTTACCTAATTCATCATAATATGTATTTAATGATTCTTCTGTAATATCAAATACATTACGAACCAATGAGAAACCATTACTGTGAACACCTGTTGAAGGAAGCCCAATTAACACATCTCCTACATTTAGATCCTTACCAGTAATCATATCTTTTTTATCGCATACGCCAACGGCAAAACCTGCTAAATCATAATCTTCTTCTGGCATTAAACCTGGATGTTCTGCCGTTTCTCCACCAATCAAAGCAGCTTCAGATTGTAAACAACCCTCAGACACACCCTTCACAATGTCCGCAATTTTTTCCGGAACATTCTTTCCACATGCGATGTAATCTAAGAAGAATAGTGGTTCTCCACCTGCACATGCGATATCATTCACACACATCGCAACGGCATCAATTCCAATTGTGTCATGCTTATTCATAACCATCGCAAGTTTAACTTTTGTACCACAACCATCTGTACCAGAAAGTAGTACAGGCTCTTCCATATCTTTAATTTTAGATAATGAGAAAGCACCAGAGAAACCGCCAAGTCCTCCTAACACTTCTGGGCGCATTGTTTTCTTAACATGCTCCTTAATCAATTCAACAGATTTATATCCTGCCTCTAAACTAACGCCTGCTGCTGCATAATGTTCTGCCATACTCTACTCCTTTACCTCATCTTTATAATCTTGTAAATCTTCTGGATATTCACCTGTACAACAAGCTAAACAGCTTGTTTCAGGCACACACTTTTTAAAGTCTTCAACACTTAAGAAACGCAATGAATCCACCTGGAACAATTGTTCCATTTCATCTACTGTATAGTTAAATGCCGCCAAATCTTTTTGTGCCGTTGAATCCGCTCCGTATAAACAAGGATATTTCAACATTGGCGAAGCTATACGTAAGTGCACTTCTTTTGCGCCTGCCTCTTTTAATAATTGACAAATTCGACGTGATGTAAAACCTTTCACAACACTATCATCTACTAAATAAACTCTTTTATCTTTAACAACCGAACTGATCGCATTTAAACGAACACGCATACCTTGCATTCTTTGTTGTTCTGTCGGACGAATAAATGTAGAACCAATATAACGGTTTTTAATCAATCCTGTTTCATATGGTACATTCAATGTTCTGGCAAAACTTGCCGCTGCACTTAAAGCTGAATCAGGAACACCAACAACGATATCCGCTTCAATATTCTCTTCTTTAGCTAAATAATAACCACATTGTTTTCTTACTTCATGAACCGTTAAACCATTATGAACACTGTCCGGTCTAGAATAATATACATACTCTAAAGCACAAGCCTTCGTTTCTGTTTCTTCAATAATCTGACTAGACTTCATACCTTCGCAATTGAAACAAATCAATTCACCTGGATTTACTTCACGAATAAATTCTCCACCAAGAATTGGGAACGAACAAGTTTCGCTACTGATACAATATCCTTCATCTACCTTGGCAATATATAAAGAGCGAATACCATGAGGATCTCTTACTACGTACAAACTGTCTTTTGTGATGACCATAAATGTATAGGCCCCACTCATCATACGACAAGCTTTCGCAATTTTTTCTTCAAAAGAACCTGGATTCAACTGAATCAAATGTGCTAATAATTCTGAATCACTTGTTCCTTGAAAGATCAATCCTTCATTTTCTAATTTCGTTCTTAAAGAAATCGCATTCGTGATCATCCCACTTGATACAACCGCAAAATATCTTTGGTGACTACGCACCATAATCGGCTGAACATTTTCTAATTGAGAATCATTTTTTGTTGCCATTCGAAGCTGACCAATCGCAATATTCCCCTCTAAAGAATTTAACGTATCTTGTTTTAAATTCTCCGACAATAAGCCTAATCCCTTTTTACAAACAACATTTTCTCCATCACTAATTGCTAATCCAACACCATCTTGTCCTCGATGCTGAATGGCATGCATTGCTAAATAGATATTCTGGGCGGCTTGTTCTACATTGAACAAGCCAACAATCCCAGAAGAATCTTGAACTACTTTTTTCAACGTCATTCTACTTCACCTGCTTGTGTGTAAAATAACGAACACCATTTGCGAAAATATCTTGGTCTTTATTTCCAGCAATATTCTGGAACAAGCCTTTTTCATAACGCTCACTGTGACCCATCTTACCAAAGATCTTACCATCTTCAGAGAAGATACCTTCGATAGCCATGCTTGAACCATTTAAGTTGTCTTTTCCATCCATTGTTGGAACACCCTTTTCATTTACATACTGTGTTGCAACCTGACCATTTTCAATCAACTTATTCAATACTTCTTCACTCGCAACAAATTTACCTTCACCATGACTAACAGCAACTGAATATACACTTCCAGCTTTCATACCTGCAAGCCAAGGAGAAGCATTACTTGTAATACGAGTACGTGCAATATGAGAAACGTGACGATTGATATTATTCCTAAATAATGTTGGATTTTCCGCATCCAATTTTTCAATATCACCATAAGGCAATAATCCAGATTTGATCAATGCCTGGAATCCATTACAGATACCTAAGATCAAACCATCATTTGCACGCATTGTATCAATTGCTTGTGCAATCTTTGGATTTCTTAATACGTTCGCAATAAATTTACCTGAACCATCTGGTTCATCACCACTACTAAATCCACCAACAATCATTAAGATTTGTGCTGTACTAATTTCTTTGGCTAAAGTTTCGATACTCTTTTGAATGTTTTCTACAGTTAAGTTATTAAATACAACTTGTTTAACTTCAGCACCAGCACGTTCAAACTTAGCTGTTGTATCAAATTCACAGTTTTGTCCAGGGAAAATAGGAATAATTACTTTTGGCTTTTCCACAACTTCCTTAGACATTGGTACTTCTGCATCATTTAATGGAGTTTCTAAAGTATCTTTTCCTTCATCCACGATCATTGGATAAATTTCACTATAACGCTTTGTCCAAGCCTTTAATGCATCTTCAATTTCAACGGTTTCATCATTTAATACAATCTTAGAATCATCATTTAAAATACCAATCAATTCTAAATGTTCATCTTGAATGCTTTCTGTAGCTTCCACGATCATTGAACCCAAATTGAATCCATATACATCTTCTTCTGTGCTGATCGCAACACCAACTTTAGATCCAAATGCCATTTTCGCAATAGTTGCACCTAGACCACCAAATTTAATTGTGCTTGCCGCAACAATTTTCTTTTCTTGCATTAATTTATGAACCGTTTCAAAATTTTCTTTTAATTGTTCATAGTTTGGAACATTATTTTTAACTGGCGTATGCTTTACTAAATATACATAGTCCCCAGGATTTTTAAATGAAGCCGAAACAATATCATCTGTTTTAGCTGTTGTTACCGCAAATGTAATCACTGTTGGTGGTACATGAATATCTTTATATGTTCCACTCATAGAGTCTTTTCCACCAATACTTGGTGTTTCAAATGCCAATTGAGCATCAATCAAACCTAATAAAGCTTCAAATGGTTGTCCCCATTTTTGTGCATCGGCACCTAAATGTTCAAAATATTCCTGATTTGATAAACGACACTTCTTATAGTCAGCACCCAATGCTGTAATACGAGCTAATGCTTCAACAACTGAATAGCTAGCACCTAAATATGGAGAATATTTAGATACTTTTGGATCATATCCATATGTCATAACCGAACATGTGTTTGTCATTCCATGCACTGGTAATTTTTGTACAGAACCTTCTTCAGGAGTTAATTGATATTTACCTCCAAAAGGCATCAACACTGTACTCTTACCGATAGAAGCATCAAACATTTCTGCCAAACCAATTTGACTTGCGACATTCGCATCTTGTAATACTGTATTTAAATCTGAGTTTACTGCATCAAATGGATGTTCATCATATTCATTTTCGCAAACATCAACAATCTGGTGCTGGCGAACACCGTTCGTATCCAAGAATGCACGAGACATATCAACAATTGTTTCCCCACGCCATTTCATGACTAAACGATTTGTATCTGTTACATCTGCAACTTTGATAGCCTCTAAGTTTTCTTTATATGCTTCTTCTTTGAATTTTTCAAAATCCTTAGCCTCGATACATACAGCCATACGCTCTTGTGATTCACTAATAGCTAATTCTGTACCATCTAAACCTTGATATTTAACTGGAACTGCATCTAAGTTGATATTCAAACCATCTGCAAGTTCACCTACGGCAACACTAACTCCACCTGCTCCAAAGTCATTCGCCTTTTTAATTAATTTTGTACAAGTAGGATTTCTAAATAAACGCTGTAATTTACGTTCAATCAAGGCATTTCCCTTTTGAACTTCACTTGAACATTTTTCCAAACTTGTTTCATTATGTTCTTTACTAGAACCTGTAGCTCCACCGATTCCATCACGACCAGTAGCTCCACCAATCATAACGATAATATCGCCAGCTTCTGGTTTTTCACGTTTAACATGTGATTTAGGAGCCGCACCTACAACAGCACCAACTTCCATACGTTTCGCAACATAGCCATCATCATAAATTTCATCTACGAATGTAGTTGCCAAACCAATTTGGTTACCATAACTTGAATAACCTTGAGCAGCGGTTTTTGAAATCTTAGATTGAGGTAATTTGTGTTCTAATGTTTCACTAATTGGTTTTGTGATATCTCCAGCCCCTGTAATACGCATAGCTTGATATACATAGCTACGTCCTGATAATGGATCACGAATAGCTCCACCAATACATGTACTTGCTCCACCAAATGGTTCAATTTCTGTTGGGTGATTATGTGTTTCATTTTTAAACATCAACAACCATTGTTCATCTTTTCCATCTACATCCACTGTAATTTCTACACTGCACGCATTGATTTCATCGGTAATCTCCATATCATCAAGCTTACCTTGTTTACGAAGATATTTACCGGCGATAGTAGCCATGTCCATCAATGTTTTTTCTTTACGATTTCCATGAACATCCTGACGTAATTTTAAATATTTATCATAAGAAGCCTGTAACTCATCTGATAATGTATCCAAATGGAAACATACATCATCTAATACAGTTTCAAAAGTAGTATGACGACAGTGATCTGACCAATATGTATCCAACACACGTAGTTCAGTCATTGTGCAATCTCTTTTTTCTTCTTTTTCGAAGTAACGTTGAACATGCTCAATGTCCGCTTGAGACATGGCCAACCCTAAAGTCTGACGTAAAGAATCTAATTCTTCTTTACTCATTTTTGTAAATCCTTCTAATACAGGAACATCTTTTACTTCAACGTCCTGATCATCCACTAATACAGAAAGGTCTTTAACACGTGCTTCAACAGGGTTAACAATATAATGTGTGATTTTATTAAGTGTTTCTTCATCTACTGGGTTTGCGAACACTAATAAAGTACCTGAATGAATACGTACTGTTTGTTTGTTGTTCAAAAGCATCAAACATTGCATTGCACTGTCTGCTCTTTGATCATATTGACCAGGCAAAAATTCATATGCCAAATATGATTTACCTGTTAAATCTACAGAATCATATACATCATCTGTAACAACTTCGCTACAAACATTTTTCTTTAATAATTCAATATCATTTTCGTCGGCATCAAAAATATCATATAAATTGTATTTTGTAAGACCAAAATCTTCTTTTAAAGATAAAGATTGTCTTAATTCAGCCGCTAATGATTCACTTTCAACCTGAAACTGTTCTTTTTTATGAACAAAAATACGAGTATCCATTTCCTTCTCCTTATTCAACAATTGACTGTTCTAATACTTTTTGTGCTTGTTCTTTTTTAAACTCAACAATCTTATCCTGTAATGACTTATCATTAAGTCCAATCATCTGACAAGCTAAAATAGCTGCATTTCTTGCCCCCGATTTACCAATTGCGACAGTCGCAACAGGAACTCCTTGAGGCATTTGTACTGTTGATAATAATGAATCCAATCCACCTAAAGCAGATGTCTGAATAGGGATTCCAATAACTGGCAACGGCGTAGAGCTAGCTAAAACTCCAGCTAAATGTGCTGCTCCTCCAGCTGCCGCAATAATAACCTGAATTCCACGTTCGCACGCTGTCTTTGACAATTCCAAAACCGCTTCTGGAGTACGGTGAGCACTTAATACACGAACTTCATATCCGACTTGAAAATCGTCTAATTGTTTCATGCAGCCTTCCATACTAGGTAAGTCTGAACGAGAACCCATCACAATTAAAACACGCTTTGTTTCCATAAATGACCTTCCTTTCAAAACAAAAAAAGCGCACCTATAGTAGGCACGCTTAAAAAAGCAATTCTTCTCTATCAATTGTGGTAAATCTTCTTAAGACCATAAGTAAGACCTCCAAAATCAGAAAAACACTTCTGCAACATTATAATACCTAAAATCAACTCAAATGACAACCTATATTTCATGAAAGTTGTACTCTAGGTGTTAACAATTTATATTTTCTTAAATCAAATACATAAACAATTGAACTCAATCCCCAAGTAATCGGATACAACCAATGTGTTAAATACAAGCTGTGTACGCTCTGTCCTATCGTCATTAAAACAACCACACGAACAGCACACCAACATACAAGCATGACCACCATTGGCATTACAGGACGTCCAAGCCCTCTTAAAATGCTAGAAACCACATGCGAAAAGCCTAAAAGAACATAGAAGAAGGCACAAATTTTAGCACGATCTACTCCAATCGCAATCACTTCTGAATTTTGGTTAAAGAAAGAAATAAAGGTTGGCGCAAACAAATAGATCAAAACACCCAAACATTCAATCATAAGTAGCGATGCTGCAAGCCCAAACAAAATTCCCTTTCGAGAACGTTCCTTTTGTCCGGCCCCTTCATTTTGTGAGACAAACGTCGTAAGTGCCATCGAAAAAGAAATCTCAGGAAGGAAAATAAATCCCTCCACCTTTGAATAAGCACCAATACCTGCAATAGCTGCTGCACCAAATGAATTGATATATGATTGAATCATGACATTCGCAAAATCTATCACACAACCTTGTAATCCTGTAGGCAAGCCATAGATACAGATTTGTTTCAGGTTTTCAAAATCTAAAGATAAATGTAGCCATGAAACATGTAAAATACTCTCTTCTCTTGCCAATTGCACAGCACACAAAAACATACTCGCAAATTCAGAAACGATTGTAGCCCAAGCTGCTCCTGCAACCCCCATCTTAAACACAGTAATGAATACAACATCTAAAATCACATTCAAAACCGAACTTACAATCAAATAATAAAGTGGATGTTTGGCATCACCTCCAGCACGAATGATACCCACAAGCATGTTATATAAGACTAAAGAAAAACCGCCTAAAAAATAAATCTTTAGATAAATAGAAGATAAGCCAAACACTTCTTTGGGCAAGCCCATCCACATCAACATTTGATCAGTTAGTAAATAACCAATTCCAGTCATAATAAGACCTAACAAGATACCAAATGTAGCTGTTGTATATACCGCTTTTTTTGTTCTATTCTCATCTTGAGCCCCTATCGCATTGGCAACAATGACACTTGCACCTGTCGCAAAACGTTAAAGAAACCAACAAACAAGAAAATTAATGAGCCAACACTCGTAACGGCAGCTAACGCATTCTGCCCTAGAAAATTTCCTACAATCAATGCATCCACAGTATTGTATAGTTGCTGAAAAAGATACCCGATAAATATAGGTATCGCATAGCCAATGATTTGTTTGGCAATACTTCCTTTTGTCATTAACCGAACTGAATCTTGTTTTGCCATAAAACCCTGGTATATAAAAAAAGCCCATCAAATCATATAAAATGATTTGTATGGGCGCTTTTCATTTG
>ENA-OPSY01001820-OPSY01001820.1-human-gut-metagenome-genome-assembly--contig:-NODE-1820-length-11393-cov-2.264509_pt1 | contig 11393 bp, 8 predicted proteins | sample MGYA00241464_ERZ501920 | MGnify/ENA primary metagenome ERZ501920 (study PRJEB25962, sample SAMEA2042396) | human gut metagenome | biome: human gut; feature: human-associated habitat; material: faeces...
CTGCCATAATTCTTTTAGAAGTAAGTTTTTCAAGTATCTGTTCTAATTTACCTCCGGACAGCTTTGCTAAGGAATCTCCCATGACATTCATTCCATATAAGAACAAAGCCAGTCCGCCTGCCATCGTAAGTACACCAAAAATATTCATTTTACATAAGCTCCTTTTTGAACGACTTTTTCACACATCATGTGTATTCTAAATGAGCATTGTAAAATGTATTATGTAAGTTATGTAAAATTTATGTAAAATTTGCAACTATGTCTTTTATACGGTCTATATTAACAGGTTTTGCAAGATGAGCATTCATCCCACAATCAAATGCAGCTTTTACATCATTAGAAAATGCATTTGCTGTCATAGCTACTATTGGAATATCCTTTGCGTCAGGGTGCTTCATTTTTCTTATTGCTCTTGTAGCCTCATATCCATCCATGTCAGGCATCTGTACATCCATAAATATAAGATCATACTGCCCCTTCTTTGAATGTCTGAACAAATCAACAGCTGCCATTCCGTTTTTTGCACAATCACAGGCTGCCCCCTCTTCCTTTAGAAGTTCTTTAAGCATATCTAAGTTAATACCATTATCTTCTGCTATTAGAAAATTCTTAGCCACAAGTACATGATCCGGTTCATTCTCATGCTTTGGTATGTTATATCTGTTCCAGAGGTCTTTATTCGTATTAATATCCGCAATTCTGAATTCCATAGTTACCTCGTAAGTTGTTCCCACTCCCTGTGTGCTTAGTACCTTTATAGTTCCACCCATGAGATCAATAAGATTCTTGGTTATTGCCATTCCAAGTCCTGTTCCCTGGACTGCATCTGTAAGGCTTGTCTCTTCTCTTGTAAACGGTTTAAATATGTCTTTTAAATATTCTTCACTCATTCCTATTCCATTATCAGATATGATGAATTTGTATTTTACAATCTGTGGATTGGTAACTTTTATTTCTTTTATTTCAAATGTTATGTTACCGCCTTCTTCTGTATATTTAACAGCATTAGACAATATATTAATAAGTATCTGGCTGAGTCTTAATTTATCTGCGGTAATGCAGCAATATTCAACCCCATCTGATTTCACAACAAATGTCTGGTTCTTCTTCTTTGCCTGCGGTCTGATTATATTGTCTGTCTCATTTATGATGTCAGCAAGATTCACATCACAAAGATTAAGAGTAGTTTTCCCTGACTCAATTTTACTCATATCAAGGACATCATTAATAAGACTCAGCAGATGCTGGCTTGAAACAACTATCTTTTCTGCATAGTTTCTGACTTTATCCGGATTCTTATAATGTCTTAACATAAGCTGTGAAAATCCTACAATTGCATTCATAGGAGTTCTTATATCATGACTCATATTAGACAGGAACTGACTTTTTGCACGATTTGCTGCCTCTGCTGTATGAAGCGCATCTTCCATATGATTTCTTATCTGCTGCTCGTAAGTTCTGTCTGACAAAATTATTACAAGAACATCATCTCCGTCTTTATCCATATGATAACATCCCTGATTAAAAAGTCTGTATTCACTTGAATCTGCTGGCTTTATCCAGTATTCATTAACAGCAGATTCTCCTTTTCCCAGCTTCACAATATCATTCCATTCAGGAACTTCTCCCCTCTTTTCCAGTTCTCCAAAATCTTTAAGGATACCATCATATTCACTGCTCCTTATTCCCAGAACTCTCTCGATATTTCTGCTTACATACAGTTTTCTCCAGTCTCCCCACGAAAGCATAATATACACATCATCCAGATTTTTAGCCATAATCGAAAATAATATATCCCGTCTTGCAATCTCATGATCCTTCTCACTTACATATCTTTTGTAATATGTATATAGTACTACACATGCAACCATAAGAAGCAGTATACCTATCTGTACTGCCATTATAACAGTTCTATGCAAAACCGCAAGAGAGCTTGAATTGGCGACGCTTATAGGAACCATTGATATAAGCCCCCAGTTATCAAATCCAATTGGAACATAAACAAGACAATACTGGTTTTCATCAAGCCTGAATACCATTTCTTCTGCATCTGAATTCTTTACACTTTTCATAAAACCATCCAGTGACTTACCGGAAATATCCGCATTTTTCAGATGATAAAATATATTACCACCTATATCCATGCTGCCTTCAGACTTTAATACGATATCACCATTAGCATATATTACATAACTGCTTGTGTCCTTTGAAAACGCTTTTACACCCAGTTCTTTATTAATAGCTTCTGTATTGTATGAAACCGCTATGGAACTGTATTTAAAACCACTAATATATGCCGGCTGGACAGGAATCGCAAAAAACATTACCTCATCACTTCCCGGAAGTGAACCATCGACTACAACATTTTTCCTGTCTATCACAAGACTTTTCCATGTATTTCCGAGTTCAATATACCCCTTTTTACCTGACGATGACAAGTAATTACAGGCATCATCTATAAAATAAAATTCTGTGTAATGCCATTCATTCTTCCATTCAGCAAGAAACTTACTGATACTGTCTATATTTTCACCAGCCTCATCTATATAATCACCTGTCATTCCAAGCAGGTTCCACTGCTGCCCGGTTATCTGCATGAATTTTTCACTGACCTGCGTATACACTTCATTAAGATTCTTCGAACTTGTCTCATACAGTTCTCTTTTGACCATAATGAAATAATTAAGCATTATTACGCCTACACACACAAATACAATTATTGCCACGCCTACTGCTGCAAAGAAATATTTTCTATACTCATTCTTCTTCAATTGCCCCATTTCCTTTCTCAAGATAATCAGCTCTTCTGTATATAAGCTTCTGGTGCAGCCAGTCTGCCTCCATCAGCAAAATACTTTATCCATTGTTGTGCTACATTTGTTGTATGAGCTATATATCCATCATATTTTTCGCCTTCCCTGATGTCTGCCTCAGCCCTATACATATGAACTCCGCCATGCTTTGACATATCATAATTATATGCACGTTCCAACAAAGTATGACCAGAAACGTCAACATAACAGAAAGAATATATTTTTTCGTCTTCTACTGACTTTCCATCTTTCAGAATATCCTCTAGATGCATATCGCCCTTATCATCTCTTGATATCTTCATTGTAAATCCGCTTGATGCCGGCAGCGTATCCCATGATATCGGGTCGTCATCCCGCCCACAGCCTTCCACAAGGCACCGCACAACATCTTTAATCTCAGCACCTGTTGCATCCTTCGTATAAAACTTCACTCCTCCACCCATTAGAAGTGCCTGTAATTGTGCTGCTGTATAACTTCCCTTATAGATGTCTCCGGCATTCATGGCAGCAGGTGCAATCAGCATATCCACATTACATATTTCCCGAAGTGTATTAACCCTCACCGAAAATGCCTCACTTCCTGTATCTGATACCCGCCACTGATATTCCCTGTCAAACGTGGTAATAACCGGTGATTTTTCTTTTACCGCATTGTAGTTATTGTTAAACACTTCCACGGCCCGCGTGGCATCCACATCTCCTGCCAGCATTTTCTGTACTGCTGCGCAGCTTGCCCGGCACACACTGTCATTCCTTATATATGTATACATATGATTACTTTCAATATAAGGAATCAGGTTAGAAAATATGTCCTGCACATCTACATTTACATCTTTATTATACACAACAACCGACTGTATTCTGTCTGCCATTGCATTCATTACATCACTGCCAAACATATATCTTACTATATCCAGTGCCAGCTCTTCTTTTTTCCCTGCTCCTTTAAGTTTTCCATTCATAGCTATTGAATATCCGGGTGTACTGAAATACCAGTTATCATTATCTGTCTCCCCAAAATATGGCAAAAGAATGAGATTATTCATTCCCTCATTCTGATACTCTGCAATATTAGTGCTCTGTCGTATCATTGCAATCTTCCCGGACACAAAATCCTGGAATATACTTGAATATCCTCTTTTTGTGTCATCTGCCTGTGCATCAGTATCTTTCAAAACCTGTCCAAGTCTCGAGAACAACTTCACCCCCAGTTCATCCGGTATGTAATCTATTTTTCCATCCATTGCTTCATAACGCCATGTACGCCCTTCTGTACTTTGTAACAAAGGAATTGACCACGCCTGTAACATATATGAATCTGTATAATCATATTTATAATCTGTTGCAAACCCTCTTATCCCATATTCACTGAACTTATCACATGCTTCAACAAATGTTACATAATCATGAGGCAATTCTATTCCATATTCCTCAAAAAGTGCTGTATTGGCAAGTATACCCTCCACGCTTGCTGCACCAGGAAGCCAGTTCACTGAACCATCTTCATTGGTAAATCCATCAAGATATACCTTATAAAACATATTTGTAATATCTGTCCATGAAAAATCATACAGATAATCCTTAGGATTAATATCATAATCATCATCAGACAAAGACGTCTGTGTCCACGATGATGCATCTATTATTATATCCGCAAGATCATCATTAAGCGCTGCATCATTAAGATACTGTGCTCCTCCCCTGCTTATGACAAAATCAAATTCAACATCCGGAAAATGTTCTTTCAACATTTTTCCTACACTTGCAAGCCAGTAATCCTGGTCAAGCTGTACAACTATTCTCTGTTTTTCTTCTCCACTGTTTCTTAATGGTATACTACATGACAACAGCATACTTACAATCAATACTGTTACCAGTAAAACACATATTATCCGTTTCATTCTATCCTCCAAAAAGACTTTACCCTTATGTTTTATATAGATAATACAACGTATGCATGTCGAATTATGTCGAATAGGAGGAGAAATCAATAAAAAGCCTGCATGGAATGCGCTATTTGCAGCCATACAGGTCTTTTTATATTTACAGTATATACATATATTTCATATTCTTTTAACACATATCAGGCTTGTTCCATAGGTTAAGCTTCGTTCCGAGTCCCATTTTCACAGCATTTTCATAACATACCTTACCCCAGGCAACATCTTCTACAGGCATTCCTCCAACAGAATATACAATTATCTGATCATCACTGTCTCTTCCTGATGCATTGCCAAGCAATATATCTCCCATATCAGTAATATCACTTTTACTTATAATTCCATCATGGCACATATCTGTAAACTTTGCACCTATTATGTTAATTGAACCAAATGTCGGATATGGATATTCCTCTGCCCATGCCTCGTAAAGCTTTATATTATCAACTACCATCTTACATTTTTCTTTGAGAAAATCTGTCTCCATATCAAATGCACTTGGAGCAACAATAAGCGCTCCCGGCTTTATCCATTCACCTTTGACATATGCATATTTTGACGGATCTGTTCCTGCTGTGGCTGCAAATGATATAACATCACTGTCTCTTACCAGAGTTTCTATATCATCTACCACTGTTACAGTTGTAAGCTGTGGATATGTAGCTTTGACATATTCAAGGAAACTGTCTAATGATTTCTTTCCTCTACCTTTTACCTTAAGTGTATCAAGCTCTGGGCATGTTGCCATAAATGCATCAAGGCTTGTTTTTCCCATTACACCAGGACCATATATTGCTCCCGTCTTAGCACCCTTTGGTGCAAGATGTCTTAACCCTACACCAGGAATTGCACCAGTCCTGTAAGCGCTCAGAAGATTACCGCTCATCAGACACACCGGTGCACCGGTTGTCTTGTCATTAAGCATAACCATAAGTATTGACCTTGGCAGACCTATTTCCTTATTAGCTGTATTAGAACCATACCATTTCATACCAGCCATATCAAATGGTCCTCCTATATATGCCGGCATTGCCATAAATCTTTTATCTTCTCCTACATTCTTTGGCATATTCGGAAAAGGAGATTCATTCGGGAATGTTACCATACAGCCATGAGAATTATGGTTTTCACCTCCCATTACGAAATCACCCTTTGTAAGACATTTAAGAACGTCTTCCATTGTGTCTATGCATTTAGGCATATTCTTTACGCCAGCCTTTATCATTTCCTGTTCATTAAGATATAAAAAATCAACTTCTGGATACATAATTATTCCTCCTCTATAATCCACAGCCTATTACTGCTTCCATCATTATCTCCACGAACTGTGTCGGTCTGTTAAGTGCAGGTGTTCCAACCACTGTACATAATGGTCTGATATCATGAAATATCTCTGAATATGCCCTTGATATATCTGCACACATTTTCATATCTACAGCAAACACATCTACTTTAATAACATCTCCAACACCTGCACCAGCCTGTCCAATAAGCTTTACCTGCTTCTCAAGTACATATCTGGTCTGCTCATAGGCATTTTCCCCATACACTGTACCATCCGGCTGTACCGACGTTGTTCCACCAACATATATATGGTCACCAACCTTTACCATTCTGCTGTATCCTACTTTTTCTTCTAATGGAGCTCCTGATGAATAATTTACTCTCTTCTCTGCCATTTAGTTTACCTCTCCTTCTGCACCTGCAAGTGCCTTTTCTTCATTTTCCTTCTTTACAAGTTCATTGAACTTGACAGAAGCATCATTTATCACTTCAACCGGTACCGGCTGGAATGGGCTTGCTTTCATAACTCCACATACCCAGATTATTGAATAAACTACAAGTCCGGCAAATAACACTCCACACAACTCAAATATCTTAATTCTGGTTTCTCCTGTTGATATATTCCATATCATGTATACATTTCCAAGAATACCTATTATCTGAGGTATTCCGCCTAATGTAAGCCACTTTTTCCTTGGATATTCAGGATTTCTCTTTCTGAGTATAAGCACTGTTACATGTACAAGGCAGTATGTTAATAACCAGAAGCATGAACCTGACAATAACAGAAAACTTACACCCTCTGTTGCTCCAAGTCCTGAAGCAATTATTCCTGCAACGAATACAAATAACACTACAAGTCCGACCCATGCTGCGCCTCTCTTGTTTGTCTTAGCAAATACTGATGGCATCATGCCTTCCTCGCCCATACCTTGTACAATTCTTGAAACAGAGGCATATACTGTATTAATTGTCGAAGCTGCTGCAAGTATGGTTATAATTCCCATCCATATACGTCCTGCATTGCCTAAAAGATTAGTAGCGTATGTCATATGAGGAGTACCTGCTGGGTCATTGGCAAGAATATCAAGACTTACATAGTTAGTCATTCCTATACCAAGAATGCTCTGTACAAAAAATAATAAAACCAGACCTATTGTCATAGAAAGAAGTACATCTCTTCTTGGATTCTTCAAATCCTTTGCTACCGGAATAATAAACTCAACACCTATAAACAGCCAGAATGCAAGTGCGGCATATGAGCAAAGTCCCTTAAATCCGCCTATCTGTTCAAATGTTGGTGCATTTGCTGCATAATCAACAACATTTGAGCTTATTCCTAATTTACATACACCTATTAATCCAATAAGAACCATTGAACCGATAAGCAGGAATACTACTATGTTCTGTACCTTTGAAAATATATCTACACCAAAAAGATTAATCACGAGAAACAATGCCATTATTATAATTGATATTATCCTGTTATCTACATGTGGCAGAAACAGACCTTTTAAAACAAGTCCGCAAAGTGTAATCTCTGCTGTCATGCTTAATATTTCTGTAATTACATAGGCTGACAGATTACCAATTAATGATGGAAGTGGTCCCATACCAGCCAGAAGATACTGTCCTGTACCTCCCTGAACTCTTGGCATAAGTCCATTCAGTTCTGCAAATGATATTCCAATAAACCAGTTCAGCACCATTACTGCAAATAGCGGAATGATAAACCATCGGCCTATCGAACCCATTCCTGTTCCTAAAGAAACAAGACAGCTTGTGGCAACAATAAGTCCTACACATATTGCCAAGCCACTTCCTAATCCTAACTTTTTCTTCATAAAACCAGCTCCCTTCCTTTTTTGCATGATTAATTATTAACAAAATAAACAATAAAGGCGCCGCACACCAGATGTACGACGCCTTTGTCTTTGATTTATTAAGTTTATGATATGGATACTACAGTGTTTTCATGAAATTGTATTGTAAAAAAAAGAACTGTAATGTATTATTTCTTAATAAATAATCAGAATATTACTATAATACAAGACATAAAGGAGGGCTTATGTGTACAGCAGCTACTTATAAAACTAAAGATTTCTATATGGGAAGAACACTGGATTATGAATTTTCTTATGGTGATGAGGTGACTGTCACACCCAGAAATTATCCTATTAATTTCAGATTCATGGGTGTCAGGAATAACCACTTTGCGATGATTGGAATGGCACATGTCGCTGACGATTATCCTTTATATTATGAAGCATTTAACGAAAAAGGACTTGGCATGGCGGGACTTAATTTTGTTGGCAATGCAGCTTACAATGAACCGGACCAGGGAGCCCTTAACGGGGAGAGTAATATTAAAAATGTTGCTGTATTTGAATTCATTCCGTGGATATTATCACAATGTGCGACAGTTGACGAAGCTAGAGAAAACTTGCAGTTTATTAATCTTACCAATACACAGTTTAATGATATGTTTCCATGTGCTAATCTTCACTGGATTATTGCTGACAAGGAAAGCTGCATAACTGTTGAATCCATGTCAGACGGACTTCATATATACGATAACCCTGTAGGTGTGCTTACTAATAATCCTCCATTTAACATACAGATGTTTAATCTTAACAATTACATGGGATTGTCTGCAAAACAGCCTGAGAGCAATTTCTCGGACAGACTCGAATTCAACAGATACAGCCGTGGTATGGGTGCACTCGGACTTCCTGGGGATCTGTCATCTCTGTCAAGATTCGTAAAAGTTGCTTTTACTAAGATGAATTCTGTTTCAGGTGACGATGAGAAATCAAGCGTAAGCCAGTTCTTTCATATATTAGGCAGCGTAGACCAGCAGCGTGGCTGCTGCCAGCTGGACGATGACAAATACGAGATAACAATATATACCTGTTGCTGCAATACAACTAAAGGCATATATTATTACACATCATATGACAACCATCAGATATGTGCTGTTGATATGCATAATGAGAACCTTGACGGTGATAAGCTGGTTCGATATCCACTTATTACTGATGGCGGGATAAGGGCTGTTAATTAATATATATACCTGACAAAACGAGCTGGACGTTTAATTACCATTCAGCTCGTTTTTAACACATTTTTCTATGTCGTACGCAATCTCAGTGCATATATCTTTTCCTATCCCTGCTGCTGTTCCAACAGCAGCCAGCTCCTTAATCCCTGGATTTCTTCCATTGCCGTCTACTGTAGTAGTATGTTCTCCATAATATGTCGTACTATAAGTCAGGTCATATGCCGGGCTTAGTCTCCAGCCATCATTATTTTCATCATATATAAATGTAAAATTCTTTGAATGGTCATCTCTGTTATGTGCAAACACATTAAAACACATTCGTCGGTACATATTTTCTATATCATGCTTATTGTCCCTTGTTAATATTTTTGTTAATTTCATAAGTTGGTGATAATCCATATTGGGCTGCCTGAAATCCAGTTCAAGAAGCGCTGCTGCTGTAAGCATATGGATTCTGTGTTCTCCAAACGAATCATTCTTACGATCAAATCTTTTAGTTCCAAAATATCCATCACATATATCAGATGGAAAAAGTCTGGTCTCTTCCATATCAATTCCACACTGCTTTGCACACTGTGAATATCGGTATTCCATCAGCCCCGCATTCTTTCCATCTACATGAGCAGGAAACTTGATAATCCAATCCTCGTCATCTATCTTAGTCATAATTTTAGGTCTTGCTCCACCGCTTGTTCCACCAAGCCTGTATAATTCATCAAGCTTGTCCGAATATTCAGTATTAAGAATTTTCTGACATTGCTCAGATAATTCATCAAGACTGCTGAGTTTTTCCTGCTTTGGCATATCCCATTCCGGTCTGTATGTTAATGCTCCCATTCCTGATTCTCCAACAATTGCAAGCCTGTCAAGCATACTCACATTGTCTATATTATATCCCTTTTCTTTTAACATCCTGTCAAGCAGCAGCTGTCCCCATGCATCAGGCAGACTGTCTGCAAATACTCCCCATAAGCCATTAAAATAATCTTTAACCGGGACATATACTTTCTTTTCAAGAGGCAATGAAAACGGACTTATTGAAAATCCATTCTCAAGCCATTCATCTGCATATTCAAATGCAGCTTTTCTTTCGTTCGTCATAGCAAGAGTTCCAACAAGCCTGTCATGAAAAAAAACATTTATAATTCTATCTTGTCTCATTAATTACCTCCTCAATACTGTTATAAGGAATCTCTGTAAAAATGTTTCTTAAATCATCAGCAATATTAAGTGCTACAGCTATCTTAGTCAACGATAACAGTGAAATCTGTCCTGTTGTTTCAAATCTTTTTATCGAGCCAAGACTGACATTGCTAATCTTAGAAAGCTTCTCCTGCGAAATGGAGCGTCTTTTTCTTATTAGTCTTACCCTGTCAGCTATTTTTTTATCCAGTTCTTCACATGTCTCCCAGACATATTCATTCATATATTAATCTCTCCTTACGTGTAAACATCTATATAATATATTAGCCATTTTACTGATAAATATACATTTATAGCCAATATTTTATCTATAATTATTATAACACATAACTTAATATATTCAATCCTCTCCTTGCCAACTTCCCAGAATATGTTATTATATGATAGATTATTACAAGTGTTTAAAGCACAGAAAGAGGAATATATGTTAGTTTATGACGCTAATGCCAATTCTGGCAGCACTGCCGGTTTTGAGTGTACTTATACAACTTTTAAATCAGACAATTCTACAGCTTCCCCAGAGAACCCAATCCTTGTTCTGGATAATTCTGAGAAGCAGTGGGATGAGACATCTTATGGTTTATTCACTAACCCTTATAAAAAAACTGCATTCGATTTCCAGATTGATGGTGAGTCTTTTACAAGCAATATCTTAAAGATTGATTCAAGATTTACAAGCCTTATCAAATGGCTTGGCGAGAACAGAGTTAAAGTAAAGCTTACAGGTGCTAACACATCTGAAGGATACAATGTATACAAGATTCAGGAGGTTGCATTTGGCAATGGTAACAAGTTATCTGCCGAAGACGGTTTCCTTCAGTTTATGATTGAAAGATTATTAGATTTGACGTATGATATAACCGTCTGTGAATTTAAACATCCACGTAGTCAAAGTGCAAAATTATTAGCAGGGGATTATCCGGTGAAAATAGAACCGGACTTTAGAAAAGCTTTAGACGGTATTTATTTACAAGAAGGAACATTTTTGATTACGGGATCATTGTATTTTATTTCTGAAGTAAGGAAATACTTATTACAAAAGATTCATAGCAAATAATAAAGAAGGAGGAGTCTACTTTTAGTAGCAATTGT
>ENA-OPSY01001822-OPSY01001822.1-human-gut-metagenome-genome-assembly--contig:-NODE-1822-length-11379-cov-2.248499_pt1 | contig 11379 bp, 8 predicted proteins | sample MGYA00241464_ERZ501920 | MGnify/ENA primary metagenome ERZ501920 (study PRJEB25962, sample SAMEA2042396) | human gut metagenome | biome: human gut; feature: human-associated habitat; material: faeces...
GCCAGCCGCAATCCATACACATCACATAATAAGAGTGATTTTCCTCTTCTAATATAGAAGGTCCAAAACATCTTGGACAATCCTGCAGATCAATCATTTCATAAATTTCCATGCTGCAACTCCTTGTAATAATAATCTGATTATCATTTAATTTTACATTCTATTAGGGATAGAAATCAAGTGGAAATCATTATATATCTTACATATTTACACATATTTTATGAATTATACACCTTCAGCAGATTCATTAAATCATTAATCTCCTCCGCAATCTGCTTTCCGTTATCAGTATCCTTTACAAACACCCGCTGCTTTTCCACATAAACAACCTGTGATTCAGACTCAATGTCCCTATTACTATTAATTGCCATATTAATACTCATAAACGGATGATGTTCTTTAATCTTCATTCCATGCGAATTATAAATAAGTGTATAACCAGCTATTCCTGTGGCAGCATGATATCCTTCGCAGAAACCGCCATCTATAACAATAAGTTTTCCACCAGCCCTTACAGGGTGCTGCCCCTCTTTTGTCCTGACAGGAGTATGTCCATTAATAATGTGTGCATTCTCATTATAAAGATTAAACTCCCTTAAAATCATTTTACAGATTCTTTCATTTTCATACTGAACATAGTATGGATTCTTATCCTCTTCGATTGCCTTCTTATAGTCAGCATTTCTATCCTTGTCGAGGAACGTTCGTTCAAATGTTTTGATACACCTTCCAGTCACTGGTGATAATATATTACTCCACAGAAACCACATAAAATCAACTGCATCTGAATCACCGGTTTTTGCCTGCCTTACCATTGACTCGCAATAATCAAGATACTCACGACCTGAATACGACTTGCAATCCACAACAATTCCATCAAACACCCCTTGTTCATCAAGTGGCACACAACCATGAAATAGAAGATTTCCATTATGAATCTTATAAATGCTGCCTTTGTCATATAGAAAATTGATATGCCTCTCAAGCGCCATACTGTTAATGAAATCTGCCCTGAATCTCCCCATCAGAAACATTTCTTCCATAGTAAGCTCATATGGATTATTCATGTCAACAGTTGGAAATTCATTAGTATTAAGAAAATAATCCTTATCCCCTATTCTTACTGTTCCTTTATCCAGATTCATCTTATCCAACAGAAGTCTTCCTTCCATTCTGTATTCCGGGTGTCTCTTAATAAGCTGCCCTTCAAGCTTGAATAAAATCACAGAAATAGCTTTATAGACTGCGTCATCAACATTTTTATCTGAATATGTATTAACTGCGAACTGTAGAAGAAATCTTAGGCTTATTCCATAACCATTCTCAAGAATTGACATAGTTTTGTACTTAATATTATTCCTGACCACAAGTGCCATACACACCGGATTGCCACAAAAAGCTCCCATCCACAATATGTCATGATTTCCCCACTGGATATCAACGCTGTGATGTTCCATCAGAAGATCTAATATCTTATCTGCATGTGCTCCTCTGTCATATATGTCCCCAAGTATATGAAGATGGTCCACAGCCAGTCTTTTAATCAGATCAGTAAGAGCAACAAGAAATTCATCGCCATTATGAAGGCTCAGAATTGTTTCCATAATCTGTCTGTGGTACACACTCCTGTTGTCATCTTCATCCTTCTGCGCATGAATAAGTTCATCAATGATATATGCAAAATCCACAGGCATTGCTTTTCGCACCTTGGATCTTGTGTACTTAGAAGACAGAAGCTTTGCAATCTGAATCAGCTGGTTAAGTACATTTCTGTACCATTCATCATTCACCTTATTCTCATCCATAAGTATAGAAAGCTTCTCTCTCGGATAATATATCAGAGTGCACAGCTCCTGCTGCTCATATACAGTAAGTTCATCTCCATACAGCATCGCTACCTTCTCCCTAATTACTCCCGAACAATTATTAATTATATGGTAAAATGCATCATATTCCCCATGAAGGTCACTCATAAAATGTTCTGTTCCCTTTGGCAGATTCATAATTGCATTCAGGTTAATAAGTTCGCGGTAAACTGACTGTTTTGTGGGATATTTTTCCTTTAAAAGCTTCAGATATTTGTCATACTCCTTCATATATATTCCTCTTATCTTCTGGTTTATTCACTACTTTTAATATTTCCTGACAACCTTGCCCCTTTTATTATCAAAACTCATTCTCCCCAAAGAACTTCCGCTTTCTCTCAATCATCTCATCAATTCTCTCGACATAGCTTCTGACATCTTTGACATTCTCGATTCGCTCAATACGCACAGAATGGTTTTCATCTCCTTCATTATGGAACACAACCTTAGTTGAAGCACCTGCGCCGCACGCAATTATCGTCTGCTTTTCTTCCATAATAAGAATATTATATATGCATTCAAGTCCAGCAACTGCATAACCTACATTCTCAAAATTACCAGCCATATTCTTCTGACGGTACATATAATAAGGCTGCATGTTGAGATCTCTTGCTGTCTGCTCAGTCATTGCGATAATGCTGTCTGTGTTCTTAATTGAAAGCTCTGTGTACTGCTGACGCAATATGTTAAGTCTTGAAGCTCTCTTAATTGCAAGTGAATGAACAGTAAGACTCTCCGGTCTCATCGCCTTAATTTCATTAAGTGTATGGTAAACCTCGTCTACACCCTCTCCCGGAAGCCCAAGAATCATATCCATGTTGATATTATCAAGTCCTGCTTCTCTTGCCATTGCATAAGCATTCTTAATATCTTCAACCGTATGCTTTCTTCCGATTAAATCAAGTGTTTTCTGATTCATTGTCTGCGGATTAATAGATATTCTTCCCACATTATGAGCTTTAAGAACCTTGAATTTATCTGGTGTCACGCTGTCCGGTCTTCCAGCTTCTACAGTAAGCTCATGGCATCTGCTCAAGTCAAATGCTTCTTCAACCACTGTCAGTACTTTATCTAACTGTGCTGCACTTAAAGTTGTAGGTGTTCCGCCACCCATATACACTGTATCAAGTCTTCTGCCTTTCATTGATTCAGCGACGAATCTTATCTCCTTAATAAGCGCATCCACATAATTATCTACATAATCTTTGTATGCACCAAGTGCATATGATGAAAAGGAACAGTACAGGCAGATACTTGGGCAGAACGGAATTCCAATATACAGGCTGTAGCCTGTCTTATAATCCATATCTGTAAGTATATCCAGTTCTTTCCTTGCTACTGTGAGCGCAAGTTCAGCTTTATCTTCACTTGCATAATGCTTGTCCATAAAATGTTTCTTAATCTGTTCCTTGGTTGCACCCTCTTCAAGCATTGTATACGCAATCTTACTTGGTCTTACTCCTGTAAGATATCCCCACGGAAGCTTCCTGCCTGTCTTTTCTGAAAGCTTCTTATATAAGCTGTCCTTAAACACTTCGTGGGCATTCTTCTTATCAAGCCCTGTGACATCAGGAACTTCTATTGAAAGAATCTCATCTTTCTCTTCCGGTTTGGAATCTGCCTTTAGTGCCATAACCTCAGTTCTTGGATAAAATGAACGGACAAGCACAACCGCATCATCATAAAATACATCATTATCAATCTTAATATATATCATCGTTGCTTCCTTTTCGCGTCAGTTTCTTTTCGCCTGCTGATTCCATACTCGCAAACCCGCACTATCGTGCTTCTCCGCCTGCTTCGCAGGCTGTTTGCTCGTTGATGCCCCGCGAAAAGTAAATAACGCTTCGCGTTGCTTCCTTTTCTCTTGCGGGCATCACATAAACGGATTGTTCTGCTTTTCATATCCAATCGTTGTGAACTCCCCATGTCCGGGATATACATCTGTATCATCAGGGAGCTTGCAGAGCTTGTCATGAAGCGACTCCATCATTGCAGCAGAGCTTGCTGTAGGGTAATCTGTTCTTCCGACTGAACCGGCAAAAAGTGTATCACCTGACATAAGTGTCTTGTCTGATTCGATATAATAGCATGTTCCGCCTGCTGTATGTCCCGGTGTATGGATTGCTTTTATCTTAAGTCCTGCAAGTTCAAGAATATCTCCATCATTATGAAGTACATCTGCTGTAACCCTAAGACTCATGCCGTATGCATTCGACAGATTTCTTGCAGGTGAAGCAAGAAGCTTTTCCTCGTCACATGATGCATATATCTTAATTTCATAATGCTCACGCACCTCATTAGCCGCACCTATATGGTCAAAATGTCCATGTGTAAGAAGTATTGCCTGTGGCCTGCTTGCTGAACGCACAACCATATCATATATAGACTCTGGTGAATCTGCCGGGTCAACAATAATGCTCTCGTTGTTATCTAAGTTAATTATAAGATAGCAGTTAGTAGCTACCGGTCCCAATACTCTTGATTCTATCTTAATCATAATCTGCAAACCTTTCTTAGCCGGCAGTTCTTGTTATATCAGTAACTCCGTCTATCTTTCTTAATTTATCTATAATTCTGTTAAGCTCTTCCTTGCCATGAATATCAAAACCAACACTTATGGTAGCGAATTCTTTCTTATTAAGACGGCAGTTCATAGACTTTACATCAATCTCTGCTTCTGTGAACATCCTTGATATATCAACAATAAGACCTGTTCTGTTGTTGGCAAATATGTTGATTTCAACCTCATAGGTATCGCCTGCTGTCTGTCCCTGCTCCCATTCAGCCTCTATAAGACGAGCACGCTCATTAGCCGGGAAGTTGATTATATTAACACAGTCTGTTCTGTGAATTGATATACCTCTTCCTCGTGTAACGAATCCGACAATCTCATCACCAGGTACCGGATTACAGCACTTTGAAAATCTCACAGCAACATCATGGATTCCCTTAACGACAATTCCACCTTTGCCTTCCTTCTTCTTTGACTTTTCCTTAGACTCAGCGGCAACGATTTCCTCAAGCACATCTTTGTCTGTAACTTCTGCCTTCTTTGTCTTTAAATGCTCCTCATTAAGCCTGTTTACTATCTGACTCTCTTTAAGTGCACCATGTCCAACGGCTGCAAGAATAGAATCCCAGTCTTTAAAGCCATATTTGTTAAGACATTTTTCAACATATTCAGGCTTGGTAATATCAGAAAGAACAATTCCTTTAGTCTTACAGTAGTTAGCAACCATTTCCTTGCCCTTAATGATATTATCTTCCTTTAACTCCTGCTTAAACCACTGGTTAATCTTATTCTTTGCCTGTGTGCTCTTTACAATTGAAAGCCAGTCACGGCTTGGTCCCTTGGAATTCTGCGATGTTATAATCTCCATTCTGTCACCATTCTTAATAACATAATCAATAGTAACAAGCTTTCCATTAACTCTTGCACCTACCATCTTATTACCTACAGCACTGTGAATGCTGTACGCAAAATCTATCGGGCATGAGCCTGCCGGAAGGTTCTTGACATCACCCGAAGGTGTAAAGCAGTATACGCTGTCTGAGAAAAGGTTAAGGTCATTCTTAATAGATGATAAGAATTCCTTGTTATCAGACATTTCCTTCTGCCATTCAAGAATCTGTCTTAACCAGCTAAGCTTTGCTTCCTCGCTCTGGTTGTCCTTCTCACCTGTCTTTCCCTCTTTATATTTCCAGTGGGCTGCAATACCATACTCAGCAATCTTATGCATCTCGTAAGTTCTTATCTGTATCTCAAACGGCTGTCCGTTAGATGCAATAAGTGTCGTATGGAGCGACTGGTAATTATTAGGCTTAGGCATTGCAATATAATCCTTGAAACGTCCCGGAATAGGCTTATACATTTCGTGTATTACACCAAGTGCCGCATAACAGTCTTTTACTGTGTCAACCTTAATTCTTACTGCAAATATGTCATATATCTGGTCAAGCGTCTTATTCTGGTTGACCATTTTTCTATAGATTGAGAAGAAATGCTTAACTCTTCCGTCTATCTCAGCCTCAATACCGGCATTGCTTATATGCATGCCAACTTCTTTAATTATGCTCTTTATAAATGCTTCCCTGCCTGGTCTGTTTAAGTTGACCTGTTCAACAAGATCATTATATACATCAGGCATAAGATATTTCATTGATAAATCATCAAGCTCTACCTTAATCTTGGAAATACCTAACCTGTGGGCTATTGGAGCATATATTTCCATTGTCTCTCTTGATTTCTCAATCTGCTTTGCCGGCGACTGATACTGCATTGTACGCATATTATGCAGTCTGTCGGCAAGCTTTATAAGGATAACTCTTATATCCTTTGCCATTGCAAGGAACATTTTTCTAAGGTTTTCTGCCTGGACCTCAATCTTATCATGCTGGTAATTGAGCTGTGTCAGCTTTGTTACACCATCTACTAACAGTGCTACCTCATCACCAAATTCTTTTGCAACATCTTCAGTTGTCATAACTGTATCTTCAACAACATCATGAAGAAGACCTGCAATAATTGACTCCTTATCAAGCTCTAATTCAGCCAGAATAATAGCAACACATAAAGGGTGGATTATATATGGCTCACCCGATTTTCTGAACTGTCCCTCATGTGCCTTTCTTGCGGTCTCGTATGCCTTCTCGATATCAGACAGATCTGTAGATGGGTGGTATTTCTTTATAGCTGCAATAAGATCCTTATATAATTCCTCAGGACTTGTAAAATCTGCTGGTGTATCCACCGCTCTTTCAACCTGATTAGTTTTGTTATGGCTTGCGCCTGGTAACTCTATATTCTCTGGCATACGTGCCTCCATTCTCTGGTAATTGTCCAGCGTTATAGTTTTCTTAAGCCCATTATTTATACACTGGCATATGTTCTTTCCATAAATTCTCTTGTAGCCACTGCATTCTCAGGAACAGTATTTTCCAGTGTGCAGTGTACATATGGCTTATGCTCCTTAATCTTCTTTAACAGAAGTGGATAATTAAGACCTCCTCCGGTCACCGGATTACCCTTTCCTGTACCTGCTGCCACTGACTTAAGCTCACTGCCTTCAACAATATAATCCTTGCAGTGAACAACAGCAATATCCTTTAATAACAGTTCAAATGCTTTCTCAATAATCTCATCCTGCTGTGCAAGATTATCAACACATAACAGGTTAACCGGGTCAAATATAATCTGAAGATTAGGTGAATCAATAGCGTCAAGCACCTTTCTTGCACGTTCGACAGTGTATACAATGTGCTTCCATACAGGCTCAATTGCTACAATGACACCAAACTGTTCAGCATATTTAACTATTGGCCTTAAATTATCAATAAAGCACTGAAGTGCCTCCTCACTGTGATTAGCTGGCTCATACTTATACTCCTCATTAACCGCACCAGTCTCAGTACCAACAACTCCACAGCCAAGATTACTTGCAAATCTTATATGTGCCTTATACTTCTCAACAATCTCCTTATGCTTCTCAGGATTAGGATTGCAAAGGTTAAGATAACAGCCAAGTACTGCGACATCAACCTTATTCTCTGTACATAATTCCTTAATATACATAGCGAGTCCCGGAGTCATAGTCTCCACGCCCGGCTTAAACTCCTTAATAGACTTACTGAGTGCAATATGCATACAGTGAAAACCCTGTGCATGTATATTAGGTATAAGCTCCTCTAATGGAGCGTATGCAACATCATGTGCTCTTATTCCGATTCTCATAAAAAACCACCTTTCCATCAATTACAAACACTTTTGAAAGATTATACTATATATTACATAAAAAAACCAGTAAATATCTGCGACTTTTCCAAGCTGTGAGGGCGTTAATGCTGCTATATACAAAAGAACGGTGAGAGAAAGCCCGCCCAAGCGAAACGCGTTTGCTTTCTCTCACCGTATTAAACTCTGTATGCACCTTTATCTCAATTATGAATACAGCTTTACATTATTAATTAATCCTGTATCTCCAAGTGCCTTATAATATGTAACAAGCGGTATAAAACTCTGTGCAAATCCTTTCGTGCTGTCACCAGAAACAATAACAGCATCATCTATAACCTTTTTAGAACCAATTCCTGCCCTTCCTGTGTTATTAATATTAGTTTCAAATGTTTTGAAACCATACTCAAGATATTTCTTATCACCTGTAAGTTCATAGGCAATTGCCAGTGATTCCAGAAGAAGTGTGTTATTTCCATTCCTTGAAAGTGAAGGAAGCTCCTTATAATAGAACAAACCATTATCAAGAGTACAATTCTCTACAATATCATCAATTGCTCTTATAAGCATCTGCTTAATATCTTCTCTTGGGAATACCCTGTAATATCTCATTACGCTTCCTGCAGCTACTGATATCATAAATCCTACTCTTATAAGAGTATTGTCCGTATATGGAGCAAGCCAGTTGCCATACTCCTCTTCCCATATCTTAAAGCTGTCAATAATCCACTCGCATTTTGCAAGCCATTTTTCATCTCTTGTCTCCACATATAATGCAACAAGTGCACGTAAAGCCCAGCCAGTTTCTCTCGCATTGGCTTCTCCCGGTTTTGCATACATTGGTGTATCCAGAAGTCTTAATATATTATCACCTATACTTATAGCTGTCTCAAGACCTCTCTCATCACCTGTAAAATGATAGTAATCAATTACTCCTTCAACCCATTCATGTGAGCATACCATTATTCCATTCTTACAATGACCTGCTGTATGTTCCCACTGTCCACCTATTCTTAATGGATTCTTGCTGTAATGGCATACATCAACATCCATCTGATGCTTTGCTGAAACTATTAAATAGTCAAGGAATCTTCTGATTCCAGTTCTTGCATACATAAGAGCACATGAATGCGGATAATCATATTCATTATTACTCCATACAGGTTTTCCGCCACCTCTTCCCTGTAAAGTATATCCCATATCAATAGAATCGCCCCAATTCAGCATGCCGTAGCATCTTGAATGATTATCAGCCCTTGCAATAAGTGCGATTTCAACTTCATCCACAAGATGTTCAGGGAATACATCCATACACACTTCTGCCTTCTTGAATTCCTCTGGTGCTATGCATGGTCTGTCAGGCATCTGGTATATTGTACTTCTGTTATCAAGCTCCCACATCTGCATATCCGGTTCATGGAAATGCATCAGGAATCGCTGTTCCTTTGCCATACCAGACTGCATAACAACATTTCCAATATCCTCTGGAACAAGCATAACAGCTACTCCGCCGTCATATGCCTTAACTGCCTTCGGATAATTCTGCTGTGCCTGATATACAGTTATACACAATCCATCATTTCCATCAGTATAATCTGCAAGAAATGTACCATAGAATACCTCTGCAAAATGTTCATTTGCTTCCTTTACAAGATATGCATCATCGATAATCTTATTAACCTGCACTCCATCTCTTCCAATATAGAAATCAGTCTTATAATTAGAGCTTCCAACAAGTGTTCTTACATTGGAAACAGGTGCTTTGCCAGATATCATCTCTAATTCCCCGGTTCCTCTTGTGTGATACACAGGTCCATTCTCTTTAGAATTATCCGTAAGTACATCTCCACATCCGGTAGAATCATTACCCATATTAATGTGCATATCAAACAAATCATCACTTGCAGTGACTGTCTCATCAGGCTTTGCATAAAATACCAGTGATTTGATATGAAGTTCATCATAAGTCGTATTAATAATTCTGTATGAAACATCAATCCATGACTTAGCTGCATATGATGTAAGTGTTATCTCAAAATCAACTTTTTTATTATTAAGAATGTTACTTCCTTTAGCTCTGATTACACATTTTACAGGACCTGCATCTATAATCTTCCACTCACCAATATTAATGTCGTATAATCCCATATCATCTTTCAAGTATGGTCCTTCAAAATTCTGAGCGGTATAATGTTTTCTTCCATCATCAAGTGTTTCAAATATATTCTGGGAATTATTCTTTACTGTAAATGTAACACAGCCTGTGTCAACACACAGTCCCTGACCAGTCTGAGTAACAGATACTCCTTTTTCTTCGCACTTTCCATCAGACTCTTTTTCAAACTCAAGCACTGCGCCCTTATTAGCCGGAATATCAGCAAGAAAATCCACATACAGGTATCTTATGCTTCCATCTGCATGTTTCGATGTAACCTTCGGCTGAACCATGCATTTTCTGCCATTCTGTGTAATAGCTATCCTGTCAGCAGTCTTTAACTCTCCTTCCTTAAAAGGAAGTGCTATGCCTGCCGGTTCCTGTAATCTGTCATACCTGTAAAGCTTGTCAAAATAAATTTTCATTATATGTACCCTCCATTGTTTGTCACGAGCAAATCTGCTATAATTGTACAACAGATTTAAATCATTTGCTATAGTCTTAATATAGCATTCATAATTCTGTAATTCATGTGATAAGATGTCATTATTTGCTAATAATACAGATTTATTGCAACTTTTAGAAAGAAGGTTTATATTATGCATTATGCCGAGATAAAAACCTGTGATATTGCTAACGGACCAGGGGTGCGTACATCTCTTTTTGTAAGTGGATGCACACACCGATGCAAAGGTTGTTTTAACGAAATTGCATGGGACTTTAATTATGGCAGGGACGATACAATCAAAGAAATCATTGATTCCCTTGCCCCAGACTATGTTACAGGGCTCACACTTCTAGGAGGTGAACCATTTGAACACAGCAACCAGCAGGGACTCCTTCCATTGCTGAGGGAAGTACGCAGAATATATCCTAACCTGAGTATATGGTGCTTTACAGGATATCTGTTTGACAAGGATATTGTTGAAAGAATGTGCAATGAATGGAAAGAAACTAAAGAAATGCTTCAATACATTGACGTCATAGTTGACGGCAAATATGAAGAAGACAAGAAGGATATGATGCTTCAGTTCAAGGGTTCATCTAATCAGAGGACAATCCTTGTAAAAGAATCACTCGAATCAGGTAATATCGTACTTCTGTACGATTAATAATATAAAGGAGTTTACACAATGTCACAGAAAGTTAATATTAAGAAATTAAATCCTAACGCCTGTATCCCAACATACGGAACAGAATTCTCAGCCGGAGCAGACCTCTACTCAGGAATGTCCGAAGCCGTAACAGTTATGCCAGGCACAACTGAATTCATCAAAACAGGAATAGCAATGGAGATACCAACAGGACTCGTAGGCCTCATCTATGCAAGAAGCGGAATGGCATGCAAAAAAGGTCTTGCCCCAGCCAACAAAGTAGGTGTAATAGATTCTGACTACAGAGGTGAAATCATAGTAGCCCTCCACAACCATTCAGATAAACCTGTAACCATAGAACCAAAAGACAGAATCGCTCAGATAGTCTTAGCACCATACATCACAGCATCATTCAACGAAGTAGAAGAGCTTGACGACACAGAAAGAGGCGAAGGCGGCTTCGGCTCAACAGGCACAAAGTAAAAAAATCCATCTTGCAACATGCCAAAGGCATAAGCAAGATGGATTTTT
>ENA-OPSY01001827-OPSY01001827.1-human-gut-metagenome-genome-assembly--contig:-NODE-1827-length-11360-cov-4.167183_pt1 | contig 11360 bp, 10 predicted proteins | sample MGYA00241464_ERZ501920 | MGnify/ENA primary metagenome ERZ501920 (study PRJEB25962, sample SAMEA2042396) | human gut metagenome | biome: human gut; feature: human-associated habitat; material: faeces...
TCCGCCCTAAGAGGCTCATCGGAATGCTTTGCCGATTGGAAGATGCAATATTTATTTTCTATAATCTGGTCACAATTCCTCGAATCCGTCAGGTTGATATAAAAACCCTAACAAGGAGGTATATCATGCTCTATATAGGCGTAGACCTTGGAACATCCGCAGTAAAACTTCTGTTAATGGATGAAAAAGGCGACATCAAAAAAATTGTTTCAAAAGAATACCCATTATACTTCCCACATCCGGGCTGGTCAGAACAGCATCCGGAAGACTGGTTTACCCAGAGTGTTGAGGGAATGAAAGAATTGACCGAAGGAATTGACCGCTCTCAGGTAGCCGGAATCGGCTTCGGTGGACAGATGCATGGACTGGTAACACTGGATAAAGATGACAATGTCATCCGCCCGGCGATCCTCTGGAACGACGGCCGTACCGCAAAACAGACCGATTATCTGAACACCGTAATCGGAAAAGAAAAACTCTCCGAGTACACCGCAAACATTGCATTTGCAGGCTTTACCGCACCGAAGATTCTCTGGGTGAAAGAAAATGAGCCGGATAACTTCGCAAAAATCTGCAAAATCATGCTTCCAAAAGATTACCTGGCATACCGTCTCTCCGGCGCATTCGTAAGCGACTACTCCGATGCATCGGGCATGCTTCTGATGGATGTCAAGAACAAATGCTGGTCCAAAGAGATGGCAGAAATCTGCGGTATTTCCCTGGAGATGCTGCCGGAGCTCCATGAGAGCTTTGACGCTGTCGGAACCTTAAAACCGGAAGCAGCAGCAGAACTTGGACTGCCGGAGACCTGTAAAGTTGTAGCAGGAGCCGGAGACAACGCAGCAGCCGCAGTCGGAACCGGAACCGTAGGTGACGGCATGTGCAACGTTTCCCTTGGTACAAGCGGAACCGTATTCATTTCCAGCAACAAATTCGGCGTAGACAGCCACAATGCCCTGCACGCATTCGCACATGCAGACGGCCACTATCACCTGATGGGATGCATGCTGAGTGCAGCTTCCTGCAACAAATGGTGGATGGATGAAATCATCGGAACAAAAGATTATGCCGGTGAGCAGGCAAAAATTGAAAAACTTGGTGAAAATAATGTATACTTCCTGCCATATCTGATGGGAGAACGCTCTCCTCACAATAATCCAAATGCAAGAGGAACTTTCATTGGTCTTACAATGGACAGCACAAGAGCCGATATGACACAGGCTGTTTTGGAAGGTGTCGCTTTTGCAATCCGTGATTCCTTTGAGGTTGCAAAATCTCTTGGAATTAAGATTGAACGCACAAAAATCTGTGGTGGCGGTGCAAAGAGTCCGTTATGGAAGAAAATGATTGCAAACATCTTAAACATCAAAGTAGATGTAATTGAATCCGAAGAAGGACCGGCACTTGGCGGTGCAATGCTTGCAGCAGTTGCAAACGGAGAGTTCGCTTCCGTAGAGGATGCAGCAGCTAAGATTGTAAAAGTTATTGATACGGTAGAACCGGAACCGGAACTGGCAGCAAAATATGAAGAAAAATATCAGAAATTTGCTAAGATTTATCCGACTGTAAAAGATTTATTTGGCGAATTACTGTAAAAGATATTCAAATTTGAACGCAGATAAGCATTCCCCCGCTTCAAGTGTGCGAAGCACTAAGCGGTGGAGGGGGGATGCTTCTGTCAGTGGGAGTTGAAAGCTTCCACTGACAGAACGCGAAGCGACTGCGTTCATGAGCAAGTAGCGAAGCGGATTGCGAATGTCCGCTTTACAGCAGATAAGCATTCCTGCTTCAAATGCGCAGAGCATTAAGCAGATTGTGAATGTCCGCTTTACAGCAGGAGACAGTGTACAGAAAATTTTTTCTATACGCTGTCTTTTTTGCGTTGTTTTTACGATGTTAATGCTATAGTGTAATAGGAAAACATACTTGATTTTGAAAAATAAGAGCGGTATAATAAAAGCCCTGTTAGCAAGAAAAAATTTTACAGAGGAGAAGGAATAAAGACTCCGAGAATACATAATTAAATCAGGAGGAGAGTATCATGAAATACGTACTGGATGTGCACACACATACGATTGCAAGCGGACATGCCTATAATACGATTAAAGAAATGGCACAGTCTGCATCAGAAAAAGGGCTGGAGTTGTTGGGAATCACAGAACATGCAATGAAAATGCCGGGAACCTGTCATTCGTTTTATTTTGCAAATTTAAAAATGCTGGAACGAAAGATGTTTGGGGTAGAAATGCTGTTTGGTGTGGAACTTAACATCTTAAATCAAGACGGTGAAGTAGATATGGAAGAAAATCTCTTAAAAAAAATGGACATCGTGATTGCAAGTATGCATATACCTTGCTTTAAGTCTGGTACAAAAGAAGAAAATACACAGACTTATTTAAAAGTTATGGAAAATCCTTATGTGAATATTATTGGGCATCCGGACGATGGAAGATTTCCAGTCGATTATGAACAGCTGGTACTTGGAGCAAAGAAGCATCATGTACTTCTGGAAGTGAATAATAACTCTTTAGACCCTCGCTGTACCAGAGAAAATGGGGAAGAGAATGTAAAGGACATGCTTTGCTATTGTAAGAAATATGAAGTTCCGGTTGTGGTGGATAGTGATGCACATACAGATGCTCTGGTTGGCTGTCACTGCTTTGCCGAAAAAGTAATAAAAGAAGTAGATTTTCCGGAAGAACTGATTATAAACCGTTCAGTAGAAGAACTGAAAAAATTTCTTAATAAGTAAATTTTGAAAATACTGCTTTACTTTAAAATTTTAGTGTGTTAATATAGGAAGAAGAGAAGTCATATTGGGGTGACAAAAATATACGTTATGATAGGAGAGTTAGAATTATGAGTAAAAAAATTCATACAGAAGCAGTCGATTCTTTATTTGATGCGATTTTATGTTTAAAAGATAGAGAGGAATGTTATACATTTTTTGAAGATGTATGCACAATCAATGAAATCTTGTCTTTGTCACAGCGTTTTGAGGTAGCAAAGATGCTCAAAGATAAGAGAACTTATCTTGATATTTCCGAAAAGACAGGTGCTTCCACAGCAACCATCAGCCGTGTAAACAGAAGTCTGAACTATGGAAATGACGGATACGAAATGGTATTTAAGAGAATGGCAGAAAAAACAGAAGAATAAAAACAGAAAAGAAAAAGTCAGGAGAGGACCTTTTAAAAATAAAAATGTGTACCTCTCCATTTTTTTGAGAATTTTTACAATTTATTATTTCTTACTGTTCTTATTCTTATTTTTCGTCTCTTTGGGCTGGTTATCTGCCATATCGTCTATAATCTTTTCGATAACCTGTTTTTTAACATATACGTCAAAACTGAGCATACAGATGAAAGAGAATTTTCGGAGAAAATCCTGTTCTTCTTCTGTTGCGTGCTCAAAAGAACTGCAGGCAAGTTTATATTTTTTGGTCACGTCTTTGGCAAGTGGTTCAATCTGCTTAAGTTCTAAGTTCATAATTTCATTATAGAGTTCGGTCATATCCATTGAGCCGTCACCGGAAAAATAATTTTGGGAAATCGGGTCAAGCAGGGTCTGGATATCATTGATACATAAAATATTTTTTAAATAATAAATAAAAGTAAGCATTAAAAGATGCTCTTTTGAATATTTCTTTTTGACCGGTGGCGGTAACAGGTTATTTTTTGCATAGTTGTTAATCATGGTTTTCGTCAGGATTTTATCTCCTTCATGTCTTCTTGAAGAAGAAAGATGACTCTCCATAAATGTCGTTACCTGATCCATATATAAATCAATTTCCGGAATTTCTTCGGGTTTAATATAAGAAATACGAGAAATGCTTTCAAGAATACTATTGAGCATGTCTTTTGTGTCAATTGTCATTTTATCACCTCTATGCTATATTATATAGTTTTCAAAACTATTTGTAAACGAATTTCTGTAAAATTTTCACGCTTGAAGCCGATAAGGGGAGTATGGTATATTGTAGAAACAGGTGACACTGAAAAATAATTTTAAAGAAGGTGCAGGTTTATGAGTATATATGATACCTTAAATCCGGAACAGAAAGAAGCTGTCTTACAGACGGAAGGTCCGGTTTTAATTTTAGCAGGTGCCGGTTCTGGAAAGACCCGTGTGCTGACCCATCGAATTGCCTATCTGATTGATGAAAAAGGGGTTAATCCGTGGAATATCATGGCGATTACATTTACGAATAAGGCAGCAGGTGAAATGCGGGAACGAGTGGATAAGATTGTGGGATTTGGCTCAGAAAGCATCTGGGTTTCAACCTTTCACTCAAGCTGTGTGCGGATTTTAAGAAGGTACATTGACCGCTTAGGCTATGAAAATAATTTTACGATTTATGATACCGATGACCAGAAAAGTCTGATGAAAGAAGTCTGCAAAAAACTGAATATTGACACGAAAATCTATAAAGAACGTGCGATTTTAGGTGCAATTTCTTCGGCAAAGGATAATCTGGTTGGCCCGGAAGAATACGAAAAAAGTGTGATGGACGATTACGGCCGGAAAAAAATTGCAATGGCGTATACAGAGTATCAGAAAGAATTAAAGAAAAACAATGCATTGGACTTTGATGATTTGATTGTAAAAACTGTTGAATTGTTCCAGAGCTGTCCGGATGTGCTGGATTCTTATCAGGAAAGATTTAAGTATATTATGGTAGACGAATATCAGGATACGAACACAGCGCAATTTAAGTTTGTCAGTCTTTTAGCCGGCAAGTATCAGAATTTATGTGTCGTTGGTGATGACGATCAGTCCATCTATAAGTTCCGTGGTGCAAATATCGGAAATATTCTTGGATTTGAGAAGATATTTCCAAGAGCAAGAGTAATTAAACTGGAGCAGAATTATCGTTCCACAAAAACAATCCTTGAGGCTGCCAATCAGGTCATTCACAATAATATTGGAAGAAAAGCAAAAACGCTTTGGACCGATAATGAAATCGGTGAACCCGTGCATTACCGCCAGTTTATGAATGGTTATGAAGAGGCAGAATATATCGCAGGAGACATTAGTAAAAGAGTTCGTGAGGGAGAATGTGAATATAAAGACTGCGCAATTCTATATCGAACCAATGCACAGTCCCGTATGTTTGAAGAAAAATTTTTGATGGCAAATATTCCATACAGACTGGTAGGGGGCGTAAACTTCTATGCACGTAAGGAAATCAAAGATTTGCTGGCCTATTTAAAAACCGTAGATAATGCCAGAGATGACCTTGCAGTGCGTCGTATTATCAACGTGCCAAAGAGAGGAATTGGTGCTGCAAGTCTCTCTAAAGTGCAGGATTTTGCAGACCAGAACGGAATTGGATTCTATGATGCTTTGCAAAGAGCAGATGAAATTACAACACTTGGACGTGCAGTATCTAAAATTACACCATTTGTAACCTTTATTCAGAGTTTAAGAAGTAAATTGGACTATATCAGTCCGTCTGAATTATTGAAAGATATCATTGACGAAACCGGATATGTGACAGAACTTCAGGCAGAAAAAACAGAAGAAGCGGAATCTCGAATCGAAAATATTGATGAATTGATTACAAAAGTGGTAAGTTATGAAGAAGAATGTGAAGCAAATAATGAGGAAATCAGTTTAAGCGGTTTCTTGGAAGAAGTAGCGTTGATTGCGGATATTGACACGGTAGATGGAGATGATAATCGTGTACTTCTAATGACTCTTCACAGTGCAAAAGGTCTGGAATTTCCTTATGTATATCTGGCAGGAATGGAAGATGGCGTATTCCCAAGTTACATGACCATTGTGTCAGATGACCCGACTGAAATCGAAGAAGAAAGACGTCTTTGTTATGTTGGAATCACAAGAGCGATGAAAGATTTAACTCTGACCTGTGCACAGCAGAGAATGATTCGTGGAGAAACCCAGTATAATAAGCCGTCCAGATTTATCCGTGAAATTCCGAAGGAATTAGTAGACCTTGGAAAAAATTTCAAAGAAAGAAAAGTAAAAGAAATTCCGCTTCCAAAAGGCTACCAGCAGATGAAAAAAGCAATCAAAGAACCGGCATTTATGCAGAAAAAATTTGAGGTAAAAAAAGCATCCAGCCTTTCTTATGATGTGGGAGATACTGTCAAACATATCAAATTTGGAACTGGTGTGGTAAAATCCATTGTTGATGGTGGAAGAGATTACGAAGTAACGGTAGATTTTGAAAAAGCAGGCGTAAAAAAGATGTTTGCCTCCTTTGCAAAATTAAAGAAATTATAACATTATTTCAAAATGCAAAAGATAAAGGTACAAATACGGGAAAGAAAAGATAGTAAAATTCCCATAAGCGTGATATAATAATGGAAACAGCCAAAGTAACGGACTTAAAGTTGCCGGAAAGTAAGTTTCTGTGCAAGAGAGGAAGGTGTAGTATCATGAATCGTATTGAAGATTTAGTAGCAGCATTGCAGAAAAGGGAAGAGGAGAAAAATAAAAATACAGTTTTATGGATTCTCGCAATTGTTGGAGCTGTATCTGTAGTTGCAGGAATTGCTTATGCGGTTTATCGTTTCTTCACACCGGATTATCTCGAAGATTTTGAAGAAGACTTTGATGATGATTTCGATGACTACTTCGAGGATGATGAGGAAAACGAAGAACACGAAGAAGATAAGGACGAAGAGTAACAAAATAATAAAAAGAAGCTTCGGGAAACCGGAGCTTCTTTTTTAGAAAGAATGAAATAGAAAATAAAGAAGAATAAATAGCATCAGATATGGAGGTCGAACATTTGAAAAAAGGTGAAATTTATGAAGGCGTAGTAGAAAAAATTGAATTTCCAAATAAAGGAAAAGTAAAAGTTGGAGAAGAAATGGTTATTGTAAAAAATGCAATCCCAGGTCAGAAAGTCCGTTTTATGATAAATAAAAAACGTGGAAAAAAATTAGAGGGACGTCTTTTGGAAGTATTAGAAAAATCTCCTCTTGAAAAAAGAGAACCGGTCTGTAGCATTTTTCCGGCATGTGGAGGCTGTATGTATCAGACCATGTCTTATGAAGACCAGCTTAAGATGAAAGCAAAGCAGGTAAAAGAACTTTTAGATACAGCAGTAAAAAATGGTGGACAGGTAGACGAAAACGGAAATCCGGATTATGTATTTGAAGGAATAAAAGGAAGTCCATTTGAATTTGCTTACCGCAACAAAATGGAATTTTCCTTCGGAGATGAATATAAGGACGGACCGCTTGCACTTGGACTGCACAAAAAAGGCAGTACTTATGATGTATTAAGTGCCCGTGACTGTAAATTGGTACATGAAGATATGACAAAAATCCTTTGTTGTGTCCTTGAATATTTTCAGGAAAGAGAGACCAGTTTTTATAAAAAAATGCAGCATGTGGGCTATCTGCGCCATCTGCTGTTACGCCGTGCCAACACAACCGGAGAAATTTTAGTCAATCTGGTAACTACAAGTCAGGAAGAAATGGATTTAACACCATTAAAAGAAGCACTTCTTGCATTGGATTTGGAAGGAAAAATTGTGGGATTTCTTCATATTATCAATGATGGATTATCCGATATGGTAAGAAGCGATGAGACGAGAATTCTTTATGGACAGGATTACTTCTACGAAGAAATCTTAGGATTAAAATTTAAAGTGACGCCATTTTCTTTCTTTCAGCCAAATTCTTACGGTGCAGAAGTACTTTACAATACTGCAAGAGAATACCTTGGAAGTACAAAAGATATGACCGTGTTTGATTTATATAGCGGAACCGGAACGATTTCACAGATTTTAGCACCGGTAGCAAAAGAGGTAATTGGTGTGGAAATTGTGGAAGAAGCAGTTGAAGCAGCAAAAGCAAATGCAGCTTTAAATGAAATCGAAAACTGCCACTTTATCGCAGGCGATGTATTAAAAGTGATCGATGAGATCAAAGAAAAACCAGATACGATCGTGCTTGACCCGCCAAGAGATGGAATCCATCCAAAAGCACTGCCGAAGATTATTCAGTATGGAGTGGATAAAATTGTGTATATCTCCTGTAAACCGTCTAGTCTGGCAAGAGATTTGGAAGTGTTCTTACAGAGAGGATATCGGGTTGAGAAATGCGTGTGTGTGGACCAATTTTGTCAGACTGTGCATGTGGAAGTTGTGTGTTGTCTACATCGGGTGAATTCGTAGAAGTGCTGAATTTTCCAGATTCAGGCATTTTGTGAGGTATATGAGCTTCACACCAACAGGCAAACAGGGCAAGAAAAAGCAGATTATGAACGGCATTGAAGTGTCAGTAGTATTGCATATGTAAACGCATGGTAATAATATCTAAAAATAGAAGATACATTTTTAGTAAAAACTGCTTTTGAAATAAAAACGAAATGGTTTTATAATAAAAATAACGGTGAGCAGTGTAGTGATGCAGGGAAGCAACATATATGCTGCTCGTTTTTATAAAATAAATCTAAGGAGGAATTCTACATGCATGAGTATGAAATCTTTATTGAAGAAATAAATCCGTGTGGAGGAGAAAAATACAGTAAAAAAACTTTGATTGAGGCAGAAGCAGATAGTCCGGAAGCTTATGTAAAGGAGAATGGAAGATTTCCGGTTTTGGAATCCACACATAATGAAAGCGGAGATGTTGTAATAGTAACAGGAGACAATCAGGGTTCTTTTGTACGTTATACTTTTACGGAATAAGAATGCCAGTCAGCAAGGAGTGGATTTTGTGAAATATGAAATTGGAGACTTTGTCAGCAAACCAGTTACAGGTATCTGTAAAATAGAAAATATTTTATATTTGAATCCGCAGGATGAAAAAAACGATAAGTTATATTATCTGATGAAACCAGTAGAAGATGAAAAGGAAAAAATATATGTTCCTGTTTCAAGCTCAGATTCAAGACTGAGATTATGTCTGACAAAAGAAGAAGCCTGGAATCTGATCAAACGAATTCCGGATATCCCGACAGCATGGACAAACAATGAAAAAATGAGGGAACAAAATTATAAAGAAGCAGTAAGAGCAAATAACCCTGAGGCATTAGTTGCTATTATAAAAATGATTTATCAGCGGAAGCAGAAAAGACTTGCACAGGGGAAAAAGTGTACTGCTACAGATGCAAGGTATTTCCAGATAGCAGAAAATCTGTTATATATGGAACTGGGAGTTGCACTTGAAAAGCCAAAACAGGAAATCTGTAAAACGATTATTGATTACATCAATCAAAATAAAATAGATTGATATGCATTATAAAAAATATTTTGTTTGACTTTTAAAAAAACAGGAAATATAATGATAATGAACGAGTAGCAGATGAGCGTAAATCCAGTTTCATGCTACTCATTTTTCTTTTGTTAAATAGAATATTTGCTATGAAAAAAGTGTGTAGCCTGTCAGCGTAAGTCCAGCTTATGTGACAGGGTGCGCACTTTTTTTGTGCAGAAAAGAGAGGAGTTAAAGTAAAATGGCAGAAAGCAACAAAATGAAGGATATGCCGGTGAATAAGCTGATGATCCAGATGGGAATCCCTATGATCTTATCCATGGCATTGCAGGCGGTCTATAACATTGTAGACAGTGCGTTTGTAGGAAATATGAGAGTAGGCAGTGAAGCTGCATTAAATGCCCTCACTCTGGTATTTCCGGTTCAGATGCTTATGGTAGCGGCAGGAATCGGAACAGGTGTAGGAACCAATGCACTTCTTGCAAGGACACTTGGACAGGGAAACAGGGAAAAGGCTGCAAAGGTAGCAGGAAACAGTCTGTTCCTGGGTGTGATCATTTACGTGGTCTGCTTACTGTTTGGTATTTTTGGAGTGAAAGCATATATTTCATCACAGACAGTTGATGCAGAAGTACTTGAAATGGGAGTCAGTTATCTGCGGATATGCTGTGTGATTTCTTTTGGTATTATTTTCTTTTCTTTATTTGAAAAGCTATTACAGGCAACAGGTCGTTCTCTTTATTCTACAATCGGACAGGTGGTTGGTGCCGTTGTAAATATCATTCTCGATCCGATCATGATCTACGGTATTGGACCTTGCCCTGAAATGGGAGTGAAAGGTGCAGCTTACGCAACTGTAATTGGTCAGGTTGCTTCTGCTGTATTGCTGCTTATTTTTCATATGAAACTGAACAGGGAATTCGGGCATGGACCGAAATACATGAAACCGAATGCTGGTGTTATAAAAGAAATCTATGCAATCGGACTTCCGGCAATTATTGCGCAGGCTCTGATGTCTATTATGGTTTATGTGATGAATCTGATCCTGAAGTTCAATCCATCAGCACAGACAGCCTATGGATTGTTCTATAAAGTCCAGCAGTTTGTTCTCTTCCTTGCTTTTGGTCTGCGAGATGCGATCACTCCGATCATTGCATTTGCTTATGGAATGAGAAGTAAAAAGAGAATTCAGGATGCTATCAAATATGGACTTATTTATACTATTGCATTAATGATTCTGGGAATTGCAATTACGGAGATTTTCCCCGGAGCGTTTGCAATGCTGTTTAATGCAGGACAGTCAAGAGAATATTTTATTGCCACGATGAGAGTGATTTCAGTGAGTTTCTTGTTTGCCGGAATTAATGTTGCTTATCAGGGAATTTATCAGGCACTGGATGGCGGCGTTGAATCATTGGTTATCTCTCTTCTGAGACAGCTTATCATTATCCTGCCACTGTCTGGAATTTTTTCTGTGTTTGTCAGAAATGGTCAGATGGGAGTTTCTCTTATCTGGTGGGCATTCCCAATAACTGAGGTTGTTTCATGTCTGGCAGGATATGTATTTTTAAAGAGAATCAGAAAGAATAAAGTAGATGTTTTAAATTAAGGAGGAATCGTAAATGGCAAAAAGGATTATTACAATCAGCAGGGAATTTGGAAGCGGTGGTCGATTTATCGGTGAAGAAGTGGCAAAGAAACTTGGAGTTACATATTATGATAAGGATATCATTGGACAGATTGCAGAACAGTCAGGCTTATCACCGGAGTATATTAAGGAAAATGCTGAGTTATCTCCAAAGAAAGGTTTATTTGCATATGCATTTGCTGGACGTGACATTACAGGAAAGTCCATAGAAGATATTGTATATGAAGCACAGAGAAAAGTTATTTTGGAGTTGGCTGGAAAGGAGCCTTGCGTAATCGTTGGAAGAAATGCTGATTATATTCTTAAAGACAGGGATGATGTGTTAAATGTGTTTATTCATGGGGATATGCCAGAAAAAGTACAGCGTATCATGGGCTTATATAATGTTGAAGAGAATGAAGCAGTCAAAATAATTGCGGACACAGATAAAAGACGTATGACAAATTATAACTTTTACACTGAGCAGAAATGGGGAATGGCAGGCAATTATACACTGGCTTTGAACAGCTCTGTGT
>ENA-OPSY01001828-OPSY01001828.1-human-gut-metagenome-genome-assembly--contig:-NODE-1828-length-11357-cov-2.877190_pt1 | contig 11357 bp, 7 predicted proteins | sample MGYA00241464_ERZ501920 | MGnify/ENA primary metagenome ERZ501920 (study PRJEB25962, sample SAMEA2042396) | human gut metagenome | biome: human gut; feature: human-associated habitat; material: faeces...
GAGACGAACGGCGACAGCTGGACAGTGGGTCTGCTGTACCAGTTCCCGGAAGCTTCCGCCGATTCCTCCGAGGCTGAAGCCGCCATCCGCCTCTGTATTGGCCGAGGCCCCGAGCTTTCTTCTGCCATTTCTGCCGCTGAGGAAGCCCTGCCCCAGCGGGCGGACTGGCGGCTCTGCGAATATCTTCTGGCCGGACAGGATTCGGTACGGCAAACGCTGGCTGCCTGTGAAGAACTGTTTCTCCATCGACCCTACGGGCGGCTGGCGTCCCGCGTGTTTGGGAGAAGTTTTTCGGTAGAGATACTGAAAGAGCGGGCCGATGAAACAGACGTCCTGCCTGAAAATCTCCTGCAATGCATCAAAAACGCTGCCCCGGCCGCGCCCCGGCTCTATCAGCAGAGCAGCGGCTTCATCCTGCCTGTCGTGGAGCTGGAAGACGAGGATGCACATTACAGGCCCGAAGCCCTTGTTGTTACCCCTGAACAGACCGGCCAGCTGACCGAGTCCCAGACGGAAATGGCGCTCTTATTGCAGGGCAAAAGCTGGACGGATACAGGGGAGCATCGCTTTGCGCTGGAAGCCGGGCCGCTTCGCCTGCGCCGGGCTTTCTGCGGCGTGGAGCGGGAAGGGGAGCGCTTCCTTCTCCGGGTGAACGCGCTCTCACGCAATGCACTGCCTGCCGACGCCGAAGCAGAACTGGAAGCTCTCTGTGCGGACACCGTCCGCCGCTGCTGGACGCTGGGACTGGACATCTCCGGACTCGGTGCGCATCAAGCGCTGCGTGACGGTTATTTTGCGCTTACAACAAAAAACGTCTGCCCGGAAATTCGGGCAGACGTGAAGCTCATGAAATTTTAAGAAGCCGTTTCGAAGATCACGGTGATGGTGGTACCCTCGTCCACAACGCTGTCCAGCTTGATGCGGGCGTTGTGGATGCGGGCGATGTGTTTGACGATAGCCAGACCCAGACCGGTGCCGCCAGTGGCTTTGCTGCGGCTCTTGTCCACCCGGTAGAAGCGCTCGAACACGCTGGTCTGCGCCTCTTTCGGGATACCGATGCCGTTGTCCTTCACGGTCAGGGTGCAGTGACCGTCCCGGGTGCAAGCCGTGATGATCTGGACTTTTCCGCCAGGGCGGTTGTAGCGGATGGCGTTGTCGCAGAGGTTCTGGCACAGCTCATCCAGCAGGGCGCGGCTGCCTGTCACAGGGGCGCTTTCGCCGAGGTAGGTCAGGGAGATATAGGAGTGCCGGGCGTTGACCTTCTGGCGCTCCACGCACTCGCGGGCCACATCCAACAGATCGACCGTTTCCATTGCAGGCGCAGCACCCGTCTCGCTCACATTGTCGAGGTGGGAGAGCTGCAGAATATCGTTGACCAGCTGGATCATCCGGCTGGCCTCTACATGGATCTTGCGGGCAAAACCCGGCGTATCCTCGGGTTTTGCAATGCCGGTCTCGATGAGCTCTGCATAACCGGAGATGCTGGTCAGAGGCGTTTTTAGCTCGTGACTGACATTGGCCGTGAACTCCTGCCGCATTTTCTCGTTATTTTCCCGCAGCATCCGGTCGGAGTGGATACTCTCGGCAAAGGGGATAAGCTCCTTGTAGGGGACATTCTCCTGGATGTGGTCGAGGTCATCGGTCATCTTGAGCACAGGCTGGACAAGGCTCTTGGTCAGCAGTCCGGCAATGATAGCGGCTGCGCCCATCATCAGGAAACAGCTCAGCACGATGGCAGGCAGAGCGGCGTCATAAATCGACCAGATAGTCTCAGAGTCCTGCGCCACCCGGAGGATGTCTCCGTTCGTCAGCAGCATGGCATAATAATAAGTCTCATAGCCCAGAGTCTGGGAGTCGCGGCAGTCGCGGCCCACACCGCTCTTCATGGCCTGCTGTATCTCGGGGCGGCTCAGATGGTTCTCCATCGGCTGGTTGGTGGCCGACTCAAAAAGCACACTGCCGTCCGAGGCGATGAGAGTGATGCGCAGCGAGCCGTCCACATAAGTTTCCAGCTGGCTGGGGGCGTCCACCTGCGCACAGCCGGCAGCCACAAGGTCGGCTTCCCGCTCAAGGGCTGTCCAAGCCTGCTCCCGGAACGCCTTGTGGAACACAAAGATGCAGAGTGCAGCGGTACACACCAGCCCCGCAAATCCCATCAGAAATAGCAGATAGCTTATTTTTTCTTCCATGCTGCGTGGTTTCATTGCTCGAGCTCCTCCTCGCTGTCCGTCAGCTTGTAGCCCACTTTCCGTACTGTGCAGATGTACTTTCCGGCGTCGCCCAGCTTTTTGCGCAGGGTGCGGATGTGCATATCCACGGTCCGGCTCTCCACCGAGATGTCAGTACCCCACACCACCTGCAAAATAGTCTCGCGGGTGACGACAAGGTTGGTGTTTTCCAGCAGCAGGCGGAGCAGGCTGTATTCTTTGTAAGTCAGCTCCACCGGTGCGCCGCTGACAGTGACGCTGTGGCGGGCATTGTCCAGCAGGATCTCCCGGAAGCTGTAGACGTTGGGCCGTGCCTCGGGCTCTGCCCGGCGGAGGGCTGCCCGCACCCGGCTCAGGAACTCCATGATGCCAAAGGGCTTGGTAATGTAGTCGTCTGCGCCGCAGTCGAGGCCGCGCACGGTGTCCAGCTCGCTGGACTTGGCTGTTATCATGATGATGGGCAGACGCCGCAGGGAAGGGGCGGCGCGGAGCTTTTTCAGGATGGAGAAGCCGTCCTCACCGGGGAGCATCACGTCCAGGATGACCAGTTCCGGCGGCGTAGTGTGGACGGCCTGCCAGAAGGGTTCTGAGGACTCGAAGCCCACGGCCTCGTAGCCGTTGGACTGCAATGCATACTGTTCTAATTCACGGATGGCTGAATCGTCTTCTACGATATAGATCATGCCTGTTTGTCCTCCGTTTCGGTGACGTTTTCGTCGGGGAAGAGATAGCGCTCACGGTAGCGGTTCAGACGGCGCTGGAACTGCTCGCTCTCCTTGGTGGAGGCATGGCCGCTGCGCAGATCGTTGAGGTAGGCGTGGGTGTCGAAGCTGTCCTGTGCCACCTCGATCTGGGCAACTGCCACGTTGCAGCAGTGGTCCGCAATGCGCTCATAGTTGGTCAGCAGATCATCCAGCACAAAACCGTATTCAATGGAGCAGCTGCCGGCCTGCAGGCGGGCGACGTGCCGTGCCTTGATGGCACGCACCAGCTCGTCCACGACGGTCTCCAGAGGTTCGATCTTGCTTGCCAGATGCAGGTCATCCTTGCGGAAGGCGTCAGTGGTGCGGTTCAGCACGTCCTGCACGGCGTCCTCAAGCACCTGCAGTTCTTCGCGGGCGTCGGTGGAGAAGTTGATCTCCTTGGTGTGCATCTCCTGTGCGGATTCCAGAAGGTTCACGGAATGGTCGCTGATGCGCTCGAAATCGCTGATGGTGTGGAGCAGAGTATTCACGCTCTGGCTGTCCGCATGGTTCAGCTCACGGCTGGACAGCTTGACCAGATAGGTGCCGAGAGCATCTTCGTACTGGTCAACTTTGCTCTCCTCATCCCGGACTTTCTGGGCCAGCGTATCATCCCAGGTGTGGGTCAGGCTCATGGCCTGCATGACGCCCACACGGGCCAGCTCGGCCATGTCAGCTGTAGCAGAGTGGGCGCGGGCCACGGCCACAGCCGGGGTGTTCAGCAGACGCTCATCCAGCAGAGCAAAGCTCTCTTTTTCGGCGTCGTCGGGGATGGTGAGGATGGCCAGCTTTTCCAGACCGTTTGCGAAGGGGAGAAGGATGAGGGTGGCCGCGATGTTGAAGGCGGAGTGGACCACAGCAATGCCCCAGGCGGCGATGGTCTCGTTCACAAAATCAAAGTGGACCACGGCGTTCAGACCGTAGAAACCGGCCAGAAAGACCGTGACACCGATGATGTTGAAGTAGAGGTGGACCATGGCGGCACGGCGGGCATTCTTATTTGCGCCCACAGAAGAAATCAGCGCGGTGACACAGGTGCCGATATTCTGACCCATGATGATGGGGATAGCGCTGCCGTAGGTGATGACGCCGGTAGCGCTCAGCGCCTGCAGGATGCCAACGCTGGCGCTGGAACTCTGGATGATGCCGGTGACCAGTGCGCCCACCAGAACGCCGAGGATGGGATTGGAGAAGCGGACGAAGAGGTTGGTGAACCATGCCTCACCCTGCAGGGGCTCGACGGCATTGGACATGGTAGTCATGCCGGTCATCAGGATGGCAAAGCCAATGAGGATAGTTCCGATGCCCTTTTTCTTCTCATTCTTGCCCATATAGAGCAGAATGCCGATGAAGGCGAGTATGGGGCTGAAGGAGGTGGGCTTGAGCATCTGGATCCAGATGCTGTCGCCCTGCAGGCCGGAAAGACTCAGCAGCCAGCTGGTGACAGTGGTACCCACATTGCTGCCCATAATGATGCCGATGGCCTGATGCAGCTCCATGATGCCGCTGTTGACGAAGCCGACCACCATGACGGTGGTAGCACTGGAACTCTGGATGATGGCGGTCACGCACAGACCGAGGAAGAAGCCCTTGAGGGGGTTATCCGTCAGTTTGCTCAGGATCTTCTGCAGATGGCCGCCGGCCTGTTTCTCAAGGGCTTTGCCCATGATGTCCATGCCGAACAGGAACAGAGCCAGACCGCCCAGCAGAGAAAAGACATTGAATAGAGTCATGTTTTACTCCTCACTTGTTGAAGCTTGCGTTTATACATCGACAGCGGCCGTAGAGGACCCGTGCAGGATCATGTCTTAATTTTTTACACGACCTGCACGGGATTTCACCGGTCCTATCCCTGATTATGAGTATACGAGTGGAATGTAAAATCGGAAACCGGCGAAATGTAAAACTCATGTAAAGTAAACTCTATCCCTGCCTCCTATTATATGGTTTTGGCCCCCGGATGCAAGCGCTGGCGCAAAACCAGAAAAGATTCCTGAAAGAATTGTTGTTTTTGCCGCCCGTCTCGATTATAATATAAAAAAGGATAAACTGTGTTGCCTTTTGGTATGGCAGAGCACAGAGGATGCAGGAGGAAAAACGAATGGGGAATTTCGCCGTTTCGCTCAAGCGGCTGGTCGAGAAGGTCAGCCTCGAGGTTATCTATACGCCCTGCGATTTGGATAAGATCAGCGTCGAGATCGCAGAGGTCAACCGTCCCGGCCTGTTTCTGGCCGGTTACTACGATTATTTCGATAAGCTGCGCTTACAGATCATGGGCCTTGCGGAGATGAACTTTCTGGCCGGTCTTACGGCGGAAAAGCGCCGTGAGCGCCTTGACCAGTTGTTCCGCCAGCAGCCTCCGGCCGTCATCCTCTGCCGCAACGAGGAGCTGGAACCCTTCCCGGAGATGCAGGAGCTTGCAAAGCAGCACGGGGTAGCCCTTCTGCGCTCCAACGAGACGACCTGCACCATGATGGGCAGCCTCATCAGCATGCTGAACCTTGAACTGGCTCCCCGCATCACCCGCCACGGCGTGCTGGTGGAAGTTTACGGTGAAGGCATCCTCATTCTCGGCGACAGCGGCATCGGCAAGAGCGAGCTGGCCATCGAGCTGGTCAAGCGCGGTCACCGCCTCGTCGCCGACGATGCCGTGGAGCTGCGCAAGGTCTCCAACCGTCAGATCATGGGTACTGCGCCGGAAAACATCCGCCACTTCATTGAGCTGCGCGGCATCGGCATTGTCAACGTGGCCCGCGTGTTCGGTGTGGGCGCGGTCAAGGTGAGTGAAAGCCTCGACCTCGTCGTCCAGCTGGAAGCATGGGACCCCACCAAAAACTATCAGCGCACCGGCTTGGAAAGCGAGTATTATGACATTCTGGGCGTCAACATCCCCAGCACCATCATCCCCGTTTCGCCCGGACGCAACCTCGCAGTCGTGCTGGAAACGGCGGCTATCAATAACCGCCAGAAGAAGATGGGTTATAACGCCGCCAAGGAGCTGCTCATCCGTCTGGGCCTGAACGACACGATGGACTGATTTTCTACCGATAGAGGGAGAACGAATGGAACGATTGAAACAGGCTTTGTCCGCTGCGGGCATTGCATACAAAGAAAACGAGCCGCTCAGCGCGCACTGCACTTTCCGCATCGGCGGCCCGGCAGATGTCTTTATCCTGCCGGAAAATGAGGCGCAGCTCTGCGCCGCCATCAAGCTGGCGAAGGAAGCGAACGTCAAATATTATCTGCTTGGCAACGGCAGCAACATCCTGTTTGAGGATGCGGGCTACCGGGGAGCTGTCATCAATGTATCGGCCATGAAGAGCGCGATCGGTATTCTTGAAAACATCTGTTTCCCGGGCAAAGATCCGGCCCTGACTTACGATGCTGTCGTTGTCGGTGCAGACAAGATGCTCTCGTCGCTCTGCATAACGGCGCTGGAAAACAGCCTCACCGGTCTTGAGTTTGCCTACGGCATCCCGGGTACGGTGGGCGGAGCGGTCTACATGAACGCCGGAGCTTACGGCGGCGAGATGAAGGACGTGCTGGTCTCCGTGCGGTATCTGACCGCAGAAGGGGAGATTGTTGAGATACCGGCAGAACAGCTCGACCTCAGATACCGCCACAGCATTTTCGAAGAAAACGGCGGTTGCATCCTCTCGGCAAAGTTCCACCTTGCAAGAGGCAATGCCGCCGACATCCGCGCCAGGATGAACGACCTGATGGCCCGTCGCAAAGACAAACAGCCTCTCGACAAGCCCAGCGCCGGCAGCACCTTCAAGCGGCCGATGGGAGCGTTTGCGGCTGCCCTCATCGACCAGTGCGGCCTGCGGGGCTATCGTCACGGTGGTGCTGCCGTCAGCGAGAAGCACTGCGGCTTTGTGGTGAATCTGGGCGGCGCGACCTGCGCCGATGTGCTGGCCCTGTGCGATGAGGTGCGGGCGATCGTAAAGGCAAAGACCGGGTACGACCTGGAAAAGGAAATTCGAGTGGTCAAGGCATAAGAGGGAAAATGGTATGGATCTTCTGATCGTCAGCGGGCTTTCCGGTGCGGGAAAATCGGTTGCGATGAACGCACTGGAGGATATCGGCTTTTTTTGTATCGACAATGTTCCGGCAGAGCTTCTGCCCAGCATCACGGCGTTCTCCAAGGCAGGTGACAACCAGCTCAAGCGGGTGGCGCTCTCCATGGATGTGCGCGGCTGCCACACCAGCGAGCAGATCGAACAGGCGCTGCACCAGCTGGATGAGCAGGGCATCGAGTACGAGATCTTATTCATCGACGCCCCGGACGATGTGCTGATGCGCCGTTATAGCGAGACCCGCCGCCGCCATCCCATCAGCATTGCCGAGGGAATCTCCACCCGGGAAGCGCTGGCAAAGGAACGACAGATCCTGCAGCCCTTCCGGGAACGGGCAGACTACACCATCAACACGGAGTTTCTCTCCACGGCCCAGAACAAGGAGCGCATTTGTAATCTGTTTGCGCCAGATGGCGGGGCAAAGGCAGCAATGCGGCTCACCGTGATGTCCTTCGGCTTTAAGTTCGGCATCCCAGAGGATGCGAACCTGGTGCTGGATGTCCGCTGCCTGCCCAACCCTTTCTATATCCCGGAGCTCAAGCATAAAACGGGGCTGGATGAGGAAGTGGTGGATTTTGTCATGGGTCACCCGGAGGCAAAGGAGCTGCTGCGCCGGTACGAAGGTTTTCTGGAGTATGCGCTGCCCCTCTATGTCAAGGAGGGTAAAAGCCAGCTGACCATTGCAGTGGGCTGCACGGGCGGCAAGCACCGCTCGATCACCTTTGCGCGGAAAATCGCGGAATATTGCAAACAACTGGGCTATCAGACCGGCATTCAGCACCGTGATGCGGCGCGATGACCCGGCAGAGCCCGTGAGAACAGAAATGAGAGTGACATGAGTTTTGCATCCCAGGCACGGGAAGAAATCGCACAGCGCAGTTTGCAGCTGCAAAAGGATTGCTGTGTGCGGGCAGCGGCCTATGGCATCGCCTGCTTTGCCAAATATTTTGATGCACGGGGCCTTGTGCTGCAGACTGAGCAGGAATTGACCGCCCGTGTGGCCGAACAGCTGTTTGCCCGCTGCGGCGTGCAGGGTACGGTGCTGGAAAAGCCCCGCCCCAGCGGTGTGGTGTATGAGTTCGGTATCCGGGAACCGGAGCAGGTGCGCCGGATGCACGAGCTGTTCGGCACCACGGGCAGCGAGACGAGCTTGCAGATCGACCCGGGGCTCATCCGGTGTCAGACCTGCGTGAGTGCCTATATCAGCACGGCGTTCCTGTGCGGCGGCACTGCGACGGACCCACAGAAGGAGTATAATCTGGAATTTCTGACCGGACGCACCAACCTTGCAAAGGATTTTGAGGCCCTGCTTGCTGAGCATGAATTTGCGCCCCACCGTACCCGCCGCAACGGCGTAAACTTGATTTACGTCAAAAGCAGCGCCAGCGTGGAGCGCATCCTTGCGTTTATGGGAGCGGCAGAAGCTTCGGCCCGGATGAATGCCCAGAAGGCAGTCAAGCAGCTGCGCAACCAGATCAACCGTCAGACCAATTGTGATACCGCAAATCTGGGCAAAACGGCCCGGGCCAATGCCCAGACCACCCGTGCAATCCGTTTTTTGCAGGAGCAGGGTGCGCTGGAAACACTGCCCGAGGTCTTGCAGCAGGCTGCGGCCATACGAATGGAAAATCCGGACTTGTCCCTGACAGCTCTGTGTGCCTGCTTTGACCCGCCCGTGAGCAAATCGGGGCTTTCGCACCGGATGAAGAAGCTGGAAGCGCTGGCAGAAGATCTGCGCAGAAGATTGGAAGAAAACGCGGAAAAGGAGGAAACGAAATGATCGAACCCAGTGAGGGCAATAAGCAGGGAAGAGACTTCGTCCACCTCCATATCCATACAGAATACAGTCTGCTGGACGGTGCCTGCCGCATTGACCAGCTGATGGATCGGGTGAAGGAGTGCGGCCAGACTGCCATTGCCTGCACCGACCACGGTGTGATGTACGGCTGTGTGCAGTTTTACAAGGCAGCCAAAAAGGCAGGCATCAAGCCCATCATCGGCTGTGAGGTCTATGTGGCCACCCGCACCCGCTTTGATAAGGTGAACAAGATCGATGGCAACAATCATCTGATCCTGCTGTGTAAGAACGAGACGGGCTATAAAAACCTTGCCAAGCTGGTTTCTGCTGCCTTTATCGAGGGCTTCTACTCCAAGCCGCGTGTGGATAAGCAGCTGCTGGAGCAATACCACGAAGGCCTCATCTGCCTGTCTGCCTGCCTGGCGGGTGAGATCCCGCAGGCGATCCTGTCCGGCGATTACGAGCGCGCCAAGGCTTCTGCCTTGTGGTATCGCGACCTCTTTGGTGAGGGCAATTACTACATTGAATTGCAGGATCACGGGCTGGAAGAGGATAACATTGTGCTGCCTCAGCTCATCAAGCTGGCACGGGAGACCGGCATCCCTATGGCAGCCACCAACGACTCCCACTACCTGCGCAAGGAGGATGCCAAGATGCAGGCGATCCTGCTCTGCATCCAGACCGGAAAAACCATGCAGGATGCCGACCGTATGGAGTTCCAGACCGACGAATTCTACGTTAAAACAACGGATGAGATGTACGATCTGTTTGCCATGGTGCCGGATGCCTGTGCCAACACACAGATCATTGCCGACCAGTGCAATTTTGATTTTGAGTTTGGTAACACCAAAATTCCGTATTATAAGGCCCCCGGCGGCATGGACAACCAGGCGTTCTTTGAAAAGCTCTGCTGGGAAGGTCTGGAGCGCCGCTATGGTTCCAATGTGCCGCAGGCCAACAAAGACCGCCTGAACTACGAGATCAGTGTCATCAAGACGATGGGCTATACCAACTATTACCTCATCGTCTGGGATTACGTCAACTATGCCAAGAGCCAGGGGATCCCGGTGGGCCCGGGCCGTGGCTCCGGTGCGGGCAGTATCGCAGCATACAGCGTTGGCATCACTGACATTGACCCCATCCGCTATAACCTGATCTTTGAGCGCTTTCTGAACCCGGAACGTGTCAGTATGCCCGATTTCGATGTGGACTTCTGCTACGAGCGCCGCCAGGAAGTGATCGACTATGTCAACCGCAAGTATGGTGCTGACCATGTGGCCCAAATCGTTACCTTTGGCACCATGGCTGCCCGCAATGCGATCCGCGATGTGGGCCGTGTGATGGGAATGCCGTATCAGGAAGTGGATGTAGTAGCAAAGCAGGTTCCGGCGGAGCTCAAAATGACCATCAAACATGCATTGGAGGTCTCGCCGGAGCTCAGGCGGATGTATGAAACGGACCCGAAGGTGACGGAACTGCTCGACACTGCCATGAAGGTGGAGGGAATGCCACGCCACGCTTCTACCCATGCAGCCGGTGTTGTGATTACCCCGGAACCAACGGATTACTATCTGCCCCTTGCCACCAACGATGGCCTGCCCGTGACCCAGTTCAACATGACGGAGATCGAGGAGCTGGGTCTGCTGAAGATGGATTTCCTTGGTCTGCGCACCCTGACGGTCATCCGGGATGCGGAGCTGGCTATCCAGAAAAAAGAACCGGATTTCTCCATCGCCAAGCTGGATTATGACGATCCCGAGACCTACAAAATGCTCTCCCGGGGTGAGACCGAAGGCGTGTTTCAGCTCGAATCCTCGGGTATGAAGCAGGTGCTGGTGGGCCTGCAGCCACAGAATTTGGAAGATGTCATCGCTCTGATCAGCCTGTACCGCCCCGGCCCGATGGATTCCATCCCGACCTACCTGCGCAACCGCCATGAACCGGACAAAATCAGCTATAAGACCCCGCAGCTGGCCCACATTCTGGATGTGACCAATGGCTGCATCGTCTATCAGGAACAGGTCATGCAGATCTTCCGGGAGCTGGCAGGCTTTTCGTTCGGGCAGGCAGATAATGTCCGCCGTGCCATGAGCAAGAAGAAACACGCTGTGATGGAGGCGGAGCGGGAACATTTTGTCCACGGCTGCACAGACCCCGGCAACGAGTGCCCGGGTTGTGTGGCAAACGGCATCTCGGAAAAGGTTGCAAACGAAATTTACGATGAGATGTCCAGCTTTGCATCCTACGCCTTCAACAAGAGTCATGCCGCCTGTTATGCTTATGTGGCGTTCCAGACAGCCTACCTTAAGTGCCATTACCCCAGCGAGTTTATGGCTGCTCTGCTGACCAGTGTGCTGGACAACACCGGCAAGGTCATCGAGTATTCCGGCGAATGCGCCCGGCTGGGGATCAAGGTCCTGCCGCCGGATATCAATATCTCGGGCAGCGGCTTTACTGCAGAGGACAGTGGCCGGATCCGTTTTGGCCTGAACGCCGTAAAAAATGTCGGCACCCGGCTGATCGAGCGCTC
>ENA-OPSY01001839-OPSY01001839.1-human-gut-metagenome-genome-assembly--contig:-NODE-1839-length-11311-cov-7.418977_pt1 | contig 11311 bp, 10 predicted proteins | sample MGYA00241464_ERZ501920 | MGnify/ENA primary metagenome ERZ501920 (study PRJEB25962, sample SAMEA2042396) | human gut metagenome | biome: human gut; feature: human-associated habitat; material: faeces...
CTTCATATAGTTCTCGTTTGGCTGTTTCAAGAATATCCTCACCATCTTCTCTATGCCCTCCCGGCACTTCATATGTATCTCTTTCTTTATGCTTGCAAAATACCCACTTGCCGTTACTCTGTGAGATAATCACTGCAAATTTCAATAGTTCATCATTAACCGTATCATAAAATTTTACTTCCACCATATTTCCTCTCCATGTACATATCTATAATATTTCATTTTCAATAAAACCCGCAATACCATCTTCATCATTTGAACCAATTACAATATCAGCTCTCTCTTTTACCTCATCAATCGCATTCCCCATTGCAACACCTGTTCCACATAATTCAAGCATTCCGATATCTGCATAATCATCTCCAAATGCAATAATTGAATCTGTACTAAATCCACATACTTCCGTAATCTTCATAATTGCGTTTTCTTTCGTCACATTCTTTTTTGTAAACTTGTACCAAAATCCATCAGAGAAACGAATACAATCACAATCAGAGAGACTTCGAGTCAGCTTATCTGCCTTATCTTGATTAAATATCTCAACACACATTTTTAATGAACATTCGTTAAAATCTGAAAAATCTGTATAAATACTATCTCCCCAACTCTTATCTAACTTCTTAGGATCTATTTTATAATTCCAATAATGTGCATCTATTGTGTCTATCGTAATTTCGCAATCATTTCCACAAATATTTCTTGCCATGTCAATCATCACATTCGTTTCTTCTTCGGAAAATTCTGCCCTATAAATATATTCTGTTTTGTATTTTACTAATGCACCTCCACTCGATATTAAAATATCGGGCATCAATTCATTTAAAAATACCAAAGAGTTTTGCTCACTTCTGGAGGTGGAAACACCTATCAATATATCATTTCCCCTGCATTTTTTTAGAGCTGATAATGTTCTGGTTGATATTGTTTTGTCACTCTGTAATAAAGTTCCGTCTAAATCAAATAAAAGAAGTTTGCATTTCTTCATATCATTTTTTCCTTTTCATTCTTCTGAATAATTACATTTGCATCAATTACTCTCCCCACAAATAGAGCCAAACTAGAGCCATTTGATAAAACAAATGCCGGAAGCCCGCATAAATTACAGGCTTTCGGCATTTCAATCCGTTATTCAAACTCAATCGTCCCAGGCGGCTTACTGGTAATATCATAAAAGCAGCGATTAACCCCTTTCACCTCATTGATAATCCTGCTCATAACCTTCTGTAACACCTCGAACGGTATATTGGCAGCTTCCGCTGTCATGAAATCGACCGTATTGACCGCACGCAGTGCAACCGCGTAATCGTACGTTCTCTCATCGCCCATGACACCCACGCTTCGCATATTGGTGAGCGCGGCGAAATACTGGTTTGGCATCCACTCCGGTGCCTCTCCATGCTCTTTGCGGTATTCCTCTACCGCGGCATCCACTTCCTCACGGTAAATGTAATCGGCATCCTGCACGATACGAACCTTCTCTGCAGTTACCTCACCGATAATACGGATACCAAGTCCCGGTCCCGGGAATGGCTGACGGAAGACAAGTTTCTCCGGGATGCCAAGCTCCAGACCCGCTTTGCGGACTTCATCTTTGAAGAGGTTGCGCAGCGGCTCGATGATTTCCTTGAAATCCACATAATCCGGGAGACCGCCGACGTTGTGGTGAGACTTGATCACTGCGGATTCTCCGCCAAGTCCGGACTCTACCACATCCGGGTAGATGGTTCCCTGTGCCAGGAAATCCACGGCTCCGATCTTCTTTGCCTCTTCCTCGAAGACACGGATGAATTCCTCTCCGATAATTTTACGTTTTTTCTCCGGTTCTGTCACACCGGCAAGTTTTCCATAATAACGCTCCTGCGCGTTGACACGGATAAAGTTCAGGTCAAACTGTCCGTTTGATCCGAAAACTTCCTCAACCTCGTCTCCTTCGTTCTTTCGGAGCAGACCGTGATCGACGAATACGCAGGTAAGCTGTTTTCCGATTGCACGGGAAAGAAGTCCTGCTGCAACAGAAGAATCCACACCTCCGGATAATGCAAGGAGAACCTTTCCATCACCGACTTTTTCACGGATCTCTTTGATTGTATGCTCCACGAAAGAATCCATGCGCCAGGTGCCGGCACATCCACAGATATTTCTTACAAAGTTATGAAGCATCTTGCTTCCCTCTACGGTATGCAGTACTTCCGGATGGAACTGGATTGCATAAAGTTTTTTCTCCGGGTTTTCATCTGCCGCTACCGGACAGTCAGCGGTATGTGCTACCACCTGAAATCCCGGTGCCGGCTTGGAAATATAATCAAAATGACTCATCCAGCAGATGGTAGATCCTTCTGCCGAATCCGTTGCCACTCCCTCAAAAAGCGGAGAAGACTTGTCCACGAACACTTCCGTTTTTCCGTACTCACGTACCGGTGCCTTTTCTACTTTTCCACCGAGGATATGATTCATCAACTGCGCACCATAGCACAGACCGAGAACCGGGATGCCAAGTTCAAATAATTCTTTCGTGTATGTCGGGGAATCTGCCTCATAGCAGCTGTTCGGGCCGCCGGTGAGGATAATTCCCTTTGGATTCATTGCCTTGATCTGTTCGATGTCGGTACGGTAAGAATAAATCTCACAGTACACATTGCACTCGCGGACGCGACGTGCAACCAGCTGATTGTACTGACCACCGAAGTCAATGACGATGACTTTCTCCTGATCCATATTGTGTTTCCTCCTGTTTTCTAAAATGCATTTTTGCATTTATGTGGTGCATTTTTCAAAAGTACACCATTTTTCTACCATTATAATAAAGCCCCTGTGATTTTACAAGTCACAACCTCACGTTTTCTCGTAAAATGCAATCACATCCGCGTAAACTTTTTCATTTTCTTTCTCATTCAGTATTTCATGGCGCATATGCGGATAGGTAATTGTGGAAATATTGGAAAAACCTGCCTGTTTCAGCGTGTCCACACTGTCTTTGGCACCTTTTTCATACCCGGTGCACGGATCTTCGCTGCCGCGGATCATCAGAATCGGTAATGTCTCATTTACGTCCCGGTAATTTGACACCTGATGCATGGCAGTTGTCAGCATATACAGATCGTGAAAAGCGGAGACGCTAAATCCATGCCCGCAATACGGATCTTTCAGATATGCCTGTACCACCTGCTCATCGGAACAGATCCAGTCCACTTCGGTTTTTGCATGTTTTATCTGCTTATTGAAATTTCCCACCGACAGTTGCTGCACCAGCTTGGAATGATACATCGGTCCACGCGCCCTTGTGAGCAGATTTGTCAGGAAAAACCCTATGCGGATAATCTGTGTTCCCGGATAATTCGGAAATCCGCTCAGTACCACCTTTGCGTAACTGTGTGACTGGGTACAAAGCAGATTCCTTGCAATGATGGTTCCCATGGAATGTGCAAAAATCATCACCTTTTCCGTTTGAAACCGCTCCCTGATATATGCCGTGATCTGTACCTGATCCGACAACAGATAACGGTCACCGTCTTTTTCTTTAAAGAACCCCAGCTTGGGAGCATGTTCCCCATGCCCCCGCATGTCCGATGTCACCACCGTAAATCCCGCCTGCCGCAACTGTTCAGCGAAAGCCTCATAACGCTCCTTATGTTCCTCCATCCCATGAATGATCTGAATGTATCCCCGCGGATGCTCACGTTCAAATACCGCCAGACTCAGCGCGTAACCGTCGGACGCTTTCAATACTATATTTTCCATTTATATCCTCTTCTCCGTTCGTACTTTTAAAACCAGTCTACATTTGTTCCATGTTCCAACTGTTCCGGTGTCATCAAAGACACGGCATCAATAAACCCGTTGCGAAACGTCATCGTCCCTCTCTTTTGTGCGGTCGTTTCTTTCGCCGCAAGTTCTCCTGCAATGCCAGTAAACGCACAGCATGCCACTGCACTCTCCACCGAATTTTCCGCACTTAAAAAAGCACCAAGCATCACGGTGGACATACAGCCGCTTCCCGTAATCCTTGCCATCATCGGGCTTCCATTATGACACCGGTAGACGCAGCTTCCATCCGTGATCAGATCAGTTTCTCCGGATGCGACAAGAATCATCTGATTTTCCTTTGCATACTGCTTCATCAGCTCCGGCAAATCCGTTTCTTCTGCTTCCGCCAGCGCATCCTCGGCTGCATCCACCCCGGTAACCGTTCCACAGTTGTGCAGCAATGCCTGTATTTCCGAATAATTTCCCCGGATACAGGTCGGATGGATTATTTTCATCAACTCCAGACATTTTTCACGCCGATAGGAAGACCCCGACACCCCGACCGGATCAATCACGATCGGATGTCCCAGCGCATGCGCCCGCTTTCCGGCAGCCTTCATCGCCTCATAATCCGAGATAGCCCCGAAATTACAGATCAGTGCCGCTGTACCTGCCGTAATCTCTTCCACCTCACAGGGATGGTGTGCCATCGTCGGTGACGCACCTGCCGCCAGAAGGATATTCGCACAATCGTTGACCGTCACGGCATTTGTGATACAGTGGATAATCGGACGTTTCTGTTGTATTTTCTCATAAATTTCCACCACTTTTTCCCCGGAAAATTTCATCACAGTTTCTCCCGTCTTTGTATTTCACCGTCCAGAATTCCTGCCTTTTTCATTGGAATGGTCACGATAATTGCAATGATCGTACCACCACAGGTACTGATCAAAAACGGCACTACAAATGTAAACAATGCCGCTGCTTTATTCCCCATAATCAGATACGCAATCGGATAAGAAAGCATTCCTCCGATGATACCGGTTCCAAACACTTCTCCCACATATGCAAACGGAAGCTTTTTCCCATACTGGTAAAGCAGTCCTGCAAGCAGTGCACCACACATACTTCCCGGAAATGCCAGCGGGCTGCCAAGTCCTGTCAGATTACGGATTAAGGCCGCCATAAATGCCTGTGCCAGTCCCCACCATGGTCCGACCGTTACCGCGCACAGTACATTCACCAGATGCTGTACCGGCGCACATTTGGAACCAAATACCGGGAAAGAAAACATACTCCCGACCACGGCCACCGCCGTAAAAAGTGCCGTCAGTGTCAGTTTTTTTATCTGCAGATGATTCTTCATTTTACTTTTTACTCCTCTTTTGTTCCCTTTATATGATCTGTTCTACAAGTTCTCCAAGATGCCGGGTGCCTGCCTTAATATCCTCACAGGCAAAAATGCCGCTGACAACTGCGACACCCGCGATGCCTCTGCCTTTTAGCTGCAAAACATTCTCTGCCGTGATTCCACCGATTGCCACAACCGGAATCTTCACGCTGTGGCAGATCTCTTCCAGCAGCTCGTGCTTCATCGGAATGGCATCCTTTTTGGTTGTAGAGCCAAACACGGCACCACTTCCCAGATAATCAGCACCTCCTGCTTCTGCAGCTTTCGCCTGTTCCACGGTTTTTGCCGTCACACCAATGATTTTATCCGGTCCGAGAATCTCACGCGCATGCGCCAGTCCCATATCGGACTGTCCGATATGAACCCCGTCCGCGCCGACTTTTGCCGCCAGTTCCACATCATCATCCAGAATGAGTTTCACTCCGTAACGATGGCAAAGTTCCAGCAATTCTTCTGCCTCCTTCTGCACATCCGCTTCCGGAAGTTCCTTCTCCCTCAACTGTACCAGAGTGGCACCACCTTCCAGCGCTTTCTCTACCTGCTCATATAATGTTTCATTGCCCAGCCAGGTGCGGTCGGTCACCGCATAAAGGCGGAGCTGTTCTTTTTTCATATTATTCACTGTTTTTTCCTCCTGCATGTTATCCCATTATAACACGCACAACAGGAGAAAATCTATACCGCATGCAAATGTGCATATTTTTCCTTTGTTGCCATTCCTCCGCGGATATGACGTTCGGATTTATTCACGTCAATAATCTTGCGGGTTTCTGCCGCAAGTGCCGGATTCACCTGGCACAGCCGGTCTGTGATATCCTTGTGAACGGTCGATTTTGAAATTCCGTAATGTTTGGCAGCCTGCCGCACAGTTGCCTTATGTTCAATGATATAGTTTGCGATTTCCACGGCTCTTTCTTCAATATAAGCTTTCAAAAAAATACCCCTGCATTCCTGTGTTTGTACAGTTTATGCAAGGATATGTTTGCTTATTACTTACTTTCTGACTTACTTCCCACAAAGACTCTTCTATCACAACCTGTCCCACAACAGTTCCATCGGGTTTGACTCCAAAATAAAGTTTCCTTTTCAATACCAAGATTCAAATCAACACCTGCCTTCAACGCATATAATTAAATTATATACTGCTTATAATGATATGAGGTCATATAAAGCAAATATGCTTGTCTATGTCCCATGACGAACTGAATAGAGGACATATGGCAAAAAAATAGCCGTCCATGTCCCATGACGAACTAAATAGAGGACATATGATAAAAAAGTGCTCATTTATGTCCTGTTAAACAGATCCTGTGGGACTTTTTCATGCGCTTTTTCTACATATGTCCTTTTACCAACTTCTCTCGGGATTTTTCAATGCACTTTTTCTACATATGTCCCTTTGCCAATTTTTCCCGGGATTTTTCAATGCACTTTTTCTACATATGTCCCTCCGGCAACTTTCACCGAGACTTTCTGGCTTACTTTTTCTCTATATGTCCCCAAAACACAAAGAAACGCACAAGAAAAAGGAATGTTCCCACACAGAAACATTCCCTCTTTCATTATGTATTTATTTTTCCAGTTTTGTCAGTTCATTGCTGTCCACATCCGCCGCATGACTGCCCTCATTATGGCTTGCTGATCCGTTCTCAAACCACCATGCCACACCTGCGGCCAACACAACAACTGCTACTACAACTACGATAATGACTTTTTCTAACATGAAATTTTCCTCCTGAACTCTTTGAAAATGGTCGCTTATTTCAAAGAGTCAGAAGCTTTTTCCCCATCCTGCCAGTGTATGTATGCCATGATCCACGCATGGCTGCGCACAAATATGTTTTCGATACGGCAGGATGCCAGATAAATTCGGGTAGCATTCCCGGCAAATCCGCTTGCAAGTCCTGCCCACAAAATGACGTTGCGTTCTGCATTCAGCCGCGTGATCCGTGCACTGACGGTCAGACGCGCCTGTTCTAACTGTGTGAGCTCTGAGCGTCCAAGAATATCAAGAAAGGAACCCTGCTGCCGCTCCATCGTATGTACCGCAAGATGATCCGGCTCCGCCTGCGTGATATCGTGCATGTTTTGCGCACCATAGCTCTGCTGCAAAGCGAAAAAACATATCACTATTGCCAAAAAGATGCCTATCCACTGGTCAACTCCTTGGGCAATTTCTGATCTGCCCCATCGCATCCGGCGCTTTCGTATCCGCATGATTCCCTCCTTTCCCGGTGCCTGCCCGTGTTATGTAATCGCTGCTACTTTGTCAGGCCGGCTTTTTTCCGAAGCATGGAATACAGCCATTTGCCCTCATCACTCAAATCGCTTTTCTTAAAACCGCTGACTTTTGAACAACTGCTTTTAATAATCGAAGAAGATTCCTGTTTGTTTGACAGATTCCACGCAATGTAGCTGACACCGTATTCATCCATCGTCTGTACCCAGCGGTTTGCTTCTTCTTTGTCAATCGCTCCATTTCCGGAAGCGTCACAGATTCCATACTCTGTAACAAATACCGGAAGCCCTTTGTTGATGGCTGCGGTCATTTTATTGCGCAGGTCTGCCTTGTGGGTAGCCGCATAAAAATGCAGTGCATACATAAGATTCTCCCCTTTAATTGGGTCTGCCGCTGCCTGATCCACATCCTGTGACCAGGTTGGCGTTCCCACAACGATCACCGCTTTTTTATCATTTTCACGGATGGTAGAAATCACGCTTTTCGCATAAGACTTGATCTCTTTCCAGCTTGTTCCGTTGTTCGGCTCGTTGCAGATCTCATAAATCACATTGTTGTAACCTTTTAATTCCTTTGACATCTCCTTGAAAAAGGCTTTTGCTTCTTTTTTATGGGAATTTGGATTGCCATCACTTAAGATGTGCCAGTCCACAATCACATACATCTTGTGTTTCTTTGCCAGCTTTACACCTTTTTTTATGAGTTTCTTTAAATCACTGCGGTTCTTTGCATCTCCGCTGCAGTAGCCGTTATATTCTTCGGTATACATCGCCAGTCGCACGACATTTGCCCCCCATTTGTCATGCAGCTGGGCAAAACACTTGTCGTTGACGTACTGCGGATACCAGCTCAGTCCATGTGTGCTGACTCCGCGAAGCTGTACTTCATGCCCCTTTTTGTCCACAAGTTTTGTTCCTTTGACGTGCAGCCTGCCTGCCGATGCGTCATAATATGTTGTTGTTTTTGCCTCTGCTATTTGCAGTCCCCCTGTCAAACACAATCCCAGCGCAAGCACACATACCAGTGCAAACCCACGCAGGATTTTTATTTTTTTATTAAAAAAATACATGTTCCACTCCACCCTTCTCCGACGGAAACAGGCGGCTCCACGTTCCATTGGACCGCTGTAACATTCTTAATCAATCGCTGTAACCTTGTAATCTTTCTCTTCTACTGTTTTCTTTAATACATCATCTGCCACTTCCGAGGACAAGGTCACAACAGCAGTGCCAGCCTCATGGCTGACTTCTGCGGATGTCACCTCCGGAAGTGCCTCAAGTGCTTTCTTTACCGTTGCCTCACAGTGTCCACACATCATTCCTTCAATATGCATTGTCTTTGTCATTACTTTTTCCTCACTTTCGCTTGTTTTTATTTCTACCGGTTCTGCTGCCGGTGCAGCATCTTTATTTGCTTTTCCGTGTACGGAAAACAGGTTCAGCCGTAATGCGTTGGTCACGACACAAAAGCTGGATAAGCTCATAGCTGCCGCGCCAAACATTGGATTTAATTTCCACCCAAATATAGGATACCACACTCCGGCTGCAAGTGGAATCCCTATTACATTATAAAAGAATGCCCAGAACAGATTTTCATGGATGTTCCGCAGCGTTGCCCGGCTTAGGCGGATGGCCGCCGGAACATCCCGCAGACGGCTCTTAACCAGGACAACGGATGCCGCATCGATTGCCACATCGGTTCCGGCACCGATGGCGATTCCGGTATCTGCTCGTGTCAGTGCCGGGGCATCGTTGATTCCGTCTCCGACCATGGCTACTTTGCCCTGTTCCTTCAGCTTACGGATCTCTGCCTCTTTGCCTTCCGGCAGTACACCGGCTATGACTTCGTCCACTCCTGCCTGTGCACCGATGGCTTTTGCTGTGCGCTCGTTATCTCCGGTCAGCATAATGACACGGATTCCCATGTCACGCAATTCGGCCACCGCCTGGGGGCTGTCCTCTTTGAGCGTGTCTGCTACGGCAATCAGACCGGCACAGGTATGATTTTGGGCAAAAAGCAACGGTGTTTTTCCCTCTTCTGCCAGCTTTTGGGCCTGATCGAGCAGGGTGGAATCTACTGTTACGTTCTCTTTCATGTAAGAAACGCTGCCACCGAGCAGCAGATCTTCCCCACGCACCGCGGAAAGACCATTTCCCGGAAGTGCCTGAAAATCATGTACCGCCGTCTGGGAAATCCCCGTCGCTTTGGCATGCTCCATAACTGCTTTGGCCAGCGGATGTTCACTCGAACTCTCCAGATCTGCAGCAAGCTGCATGAGATCACGCTTCGTGTAGCCTTCTGCCGGTAAAATATCGGTCACGCGTGGCTCTCCGGTTGTGATCGTTCCCGTCTTATCCAGTGCTACAATCTGTGTTTTTCCAGCATTTTCGAGTGCCACCGCATTTTTGAACAGGATTCCGTTTTTAGCTCCCATCCCATTTCCGACCATAATCGCTACCGGGGTTGCAAGTCCAAGCGCACACGGACAACTGATGACGAGCACGGAAATACCGCGCGCTAATGCAAATCCGATATCTTTTCCGGCAAGCAGCCATACCATAATGGTGATTACTGCAATGGTGATAACGGCCGGTACAAAAATACCGGATACTTTATCCGCAATTTTTGCGATTGGGGCTTTGGTCGCCGCTGCATCCGATACCATTTTGATGATCTGGGAAAGCGTGGTGTCTTCTCCCACACGGGTTGCCTCACAACGCAGGAACCCTGACTGGTTCGTCGTTGCCGCGCTGACGGAGGAGCCTTTCTGTTTGTCGACCGGAATACTTTCTCCGGTGAGTGCTGCCTCGTTGACCGCACTGCTTCCCTCTAGGACGATTCCATCGACCGGAATGTTTTCGCCAGGACGCACGACAAAGGTATCTCCCTGCCGCACTTCGGCGATCGACACGGTGACTTCCTGTCCGTCCCGCACCACGGTCGCGGTCTTTGGTGCCAGCCGCATCAGGCTCTTTAAGGCATCGGTCGTCTTTCCTTTGGCGTGGGATTCAAGCATTTTTCCGACGGTGATGAGTGTCAGGATCATGGCAGCGGACTCAAAATAAAATTCATGCATATATCCCATGACCGCGTCCATATCGCCGCGCACCTGTGCTCCAGTCATAGCAAACAGAGCATAGGTACTGTAGCCAAACGATGCCCCGGCACCGAGTGCCACCAGCGTATCCATATTTGGTGCTCTATGGATCATGCCTTTCCATCCACTGATAAAAAACTTCTGATTGATCACCATAACGATTGTCGTTAACAGGAGCTGCGCCAGCCCCATCGCCACATGATTCCCTTCCAGAAATACCGGAAGTGGCCAGCCCCACATCATATGCCCCATTGACAGATACATGAGCGGAATCAAAAAACACAAAGAAGCGATCAGACGCCTTTTCATCTTCGGTGTCTCCCTATCTTTCAACGCATCTTCCGCACAGTTCTGCTCACTTTGATTCATCCCATACCTTTCATTCTTTGCAGATTTCAACGTTGCCCCATATCCAGCTTCCTCAACAGCCGCAATGACCGCATCTACTGTTGCTGTGCCTTCCACTCCCATGGAATTCGTCAGAAGACTGACTGAACAGTTCTCAACTCCGGGGACTTTCCCAACTGCCTTCTCAACACGGGCACTGCAGGCTGCACAACTCATTCCCGTCACATTATATTGTTCCATCTTACTCCTCCTTCAAGTTGTGATCCGGACTTTTTGTGCCAGATCTCTCTTCAGATCTTTTATCGCATCAATTTCTGAAGTGTCGTCACGAGCTCGTCAATCGTTTCATCTTTTCCATCCCGGATATCATCTGCCACACAGGTCCGGATATGATTGGCCAGAAGCACCTTGTTAAAACTGTTTAACGCCGCGTTGGCCGCCGCCACCTGCACCAGGATCTCCGGACAGTACG
>ENA-OPSY01001841-OPSY01001841.1-human-gut-metagenome-genome-assembly--contig:-NODE-1841-length-11304-cov-3.012446_pt1 | contig 11304 bp, 4 predicted proteins | sample MGYA00241464_ERZ501920 | MGnify/ENA primary metagenome ERZ501920 (study PRJEB25962, sample SAMEA2042396) | human gut metagenome | biome: human gut; feature: human-associated habitat; material: faeces...
CTTATATGTGGTGATGATGTAACATTGTATAACTCACTCACAATAATCCACCTCTTTCTAACGTTTTTTATTTTTTCCGTCTGTTTGCAAGAATTGTTTTTCTCATGGATTTAATCGACTGTGCAAGATTTCTCTTTGCAGGACATGTGAAGCTACAGCTTCCACATTCTACACACTCCATGCCGTGCCACTGTTCAAATGGCTCTTCCAGATGATTTTCTGCAAAATCAGCAAGTCTGGAAGGAACAATTCTGGATGGACATGCTTCTACACAACGACCACAGTTAATACATGCTGTTGCATTCTGGCTTGCATCCTCAACGGCATCCTCTGTCAGACATAACAGAGCAGATGTTGTCTTGGTTGTCGGAACGTCAAGTCCGAACATTGCAAATCCCATCATAGGACCACCTGAAATTACTTTGGATACATTGTCTGTCAGTCCGCCGGCAGCTTCTATAAGCTCTGCCATATCTGTTCCGGAAAGGACATCAAAGTTCTGCGGATTCTTAATCCCCTGTCCTGTTACTGTCACGATACGGTCCATAACAGGTTTTCCAAGGATAACGGCTTCATAAACAGCAATTACGGTATCTACGTTGTCAACTACGCATCCTGCATCTGCCGGAAGCATGGCAGAGTTGATCTCTCTGTCTGTGACAGCCTTGATCAGGAAACGCTCACCACCCTGTGGGTACTTGGTCATCAGCTCTGCTACTTCAATACGTGGAATATCTTTTACCATTTCTTTCAGTTTCGCAATACAGTCAGGCTTGTTATCCTCAATACAGATATATCCCTTCGCATTGTCAAAGAGCTTCAGCATAACTCTTAAGCCCTCGATCAGCTTCTCAGAGTCATCCAGCATTCTTCTGTAGTCACTGGTAAGATAGGGTTCACACTCGGCACCGTTTACAAGGATATGATCGATCTTCTCCGGTTCCTTTGGCGCAAGCTTTACCTGTGTGGGGAATCCGGCGCCACCCATTCCCACTACTCCGCCTTCTTTAATTCTCGCCAAAATCTCCTCTTTCGAAAGATCTTCCAGACGTGCAGGAGTAAATTCCACACTTTCATACTGCTGGTCATTCTCAATGATAATGGAATTGACCATAGAACCTGTTGCTGTCAGGCGCGGTTCGATTCCTTTTACCGTACCGGAAACAGACGAATGGATCGGTGATGAGACAAACCCCGCAGCATCTGCGATTTTCTGTCCTGCGAGCACATGGTCTCCCTTCTGAACTATCGCTGCAGCCGGAGCACCGATATGCTGGGAAAGAGGATATACCATATCTCCCTTTGGCAGATATTTCACTACCGGACTGTTCTTGGATAATTCTTTTCCGTCATAAGGATGAACACCACCCTTAAAGGTTAAAATTCCCATTTCGTTCCCTCCTTTTATATTAAGCACCACCAAAGTGCTCTATTTTTGATAAAATCCATATACTTTTTTGTACATTTTTATCAACCTGTTTATAATATAAACCATTTTTTCAAAAAAAGCACTACCCAAATTTCATTTTCTTGTGTATAATTAAATACAATTTCAGAAAGGAAAAATTATTAACATGATTGTTAAAAAAATGCCCATTTTACAAGGGTTCCCAGACTTTGAGACTGTTAAATTTTTCACCGGAAAATTCTTCCAAAAATACAATTTTACACCTGTTTTTTACGACATTGAAACCACCGGATTATCAAGAAATTCCACGTATTTATACCTGATCGGAGCTGTTGGAATTGAAGATGAAACTTGGAATTTTTATCAATGGATGGCGGAAAATGCAAATGAAGAAGAGACAATTCTGAGAATTTTTTCACAATTTCTTCAGCAATATAATTTGATGATTTCTTACAACGGAGAACGATTTGACCAGCCCTATCTGGAAGCACGATATGAAAAATATGGAATCCCCTCTCCATTTACAGGAAAACAGTCGCTGGATCTCTACCTGACATTAAAACCGTTAAAGTCACTTTTAAAACTGTCTGTCATGAAGCAGCCCTGCATGGAAGAATTTCTGGGGATCAAAGACAGGATTTATGATAATGGTAAGGAATGCATTAAACTTTACAAAGATTTTCTGAAAAAAAGAGATGCCTTTACAGCTGATGAAATCCTGGGACACAACCTGGAGGATGTGCTGGGACTGGGAAGAATCTTTGATATGCTGGGATATCTTTGCATCTATGATGGAGATTATGAAGTTACATACAGCGAATTTGACGGAGACAACCTGATCCTGAAGCTGAAGCTCCCCTGCACACTGCCACAGGAATTTTCCAATGGAAACACCGACTTCTATCTGACAGGAAAAGACGAAGAAATCAATTTAATTATCAAAACAACTGACGGGAAACTGAAACAATACTATGCAGATTATAAGGATTACTATTATCTCCCGGAGGAGGATACGGTTATCCCGAAATCTCTCGGATCCGGAATTGACAGAAAGCACCGGAAAGCAGCAACCAGAAATACCTGTTACACCTGGTTTACCTGCTCCGATGCCTTCCTCAGTTCTCCCGTACAGCAGAAGCAATATCTGACATATACGCTTTCCTGTCTGATTGGAACTCTAGAACGTGTCTGAAAAATCATCTGTGATCATACATAAATATCGTCAAAAGCAATTTCCAATGGATTGTGAAGAGAAAAAGCCCTCTCACTGCTGACCGAGAAAATATAACCGTCAAATTCCATTGTCTCAAAAAAGCATGGCCTTTCTGAGGATTTTCCGAGGACAAACCCGTCTGCTGTGGGAACCACTTCAAAAGAATCCAAAGGAAGGCTCATTCCTCTGCCTGTCATTTTCATATAACTTTCTTTTAATGTCCAGAGCGTAAAAAACGCCTTATCTTTGTCCTCCGCAGCCTTGATGTAAGCAAGCTCTGAATGGTAGAAATAATGTTCTGCCACCTCAAGAGGCGCATTGGCATTTTTCTCAATATCGCACCCGACTTCGCAGTCTGACAGCACACCCACAACATAGTCCCCCGCATGAGATACATTAAAAAAAAGGCCATCCACAACTGGCTTTTCATTGTCAGAATATCTCAGGCAGCTTTCCGTAAGCCCGTTTTCATCGAGAATTTTTCTGATGATGATCCCTGCACCCAGACTTCTTTTGCGGTCATCAGGCATACGATACCTGATGACCTTTTCTCTTCTTCTGATCCCAACCAGATCCAGAAGCCTTTCATTCTTAAGCGGATCCTCAAAATGATTAATATTGATCCTGTATAATTTCTGCATCTGATCAACAGTTACTTCTTCTGAATATCGATCTTGCTGTCAAACCCTGTAAGGCTGAATACATCGTAAACCTCATCAGAAACATTGATGATCTTAAATCCATCCTTTTGAGCCATTTTTTTGTAGGCTACGATCACCTGACGTAAGCCTGCAGATGAAATATACTCCAGATTTGTAAAATCAAATACCAGACTTGTGATGCTGTCTTCAAGTCCGGACAGAGCCTCCCCTAACTGGGGAGCTGTCTGTGTATCAAGCCATCCGCTGATTTCCATAGTTGCTTTGTTACCTTCTGTTTTTGTGATAATTTCCATTGTAATTTTCCCTCCTGAATCAATCAAAAAATGTAAGTCTGTCAAGTGCTGCAATTGCATTTTCCAGATATCTGTCATCTGTAACCGGCCATTTATAATCCAGCCTGTACAGAACCTGTGCTGTAAAACGATTGCTGTAATCAATGGTATAGATTTCATTTTCATTATGTGAGGTATAGGCGATCAGTCCGGAAACCGCATCAGAATCCTGACCGGTCTTTGCAAATTCCTTCACTGCTGCCTCAAACTCCTCATCTCTTACAATATCAATCCTGAATCCATAGCTGCGCATTGCGTAGATCAGGTCTGCCATATAAATATGATGGCTGTTGCATGCATGGAATACAGTAAATCTCCGGTCGGTCTGAGCCAGTCTCAGAACTGCCAGCGCAGTAGAATCAATCGGTGAGAATTCTGCCACCTCATGCATACCGCCCATAGGGAATTTACCTACAGCCACATAACCTCTCAGGCTGCGAAGGAATCCATTGGTAATGAAATTAATCTGGAACTCACCGTCAGAGTTTCGGCTCATCAGATTACCTACCCGGACTACCTTGCCGTCCAGTCCCTCGGAAACTGCTTCCAGAACCGCCCTCTCTGCCAGGAATTTGGTACGGATATATTCATTGGTAATATTCTGTCCGATGTACAGATCATTCTCACAGAAAACTCTGGACATTGGCGGAACACCGTCAGAACCTTCTCCCGCAACGGAAACCGTAGAAATCTGGATCAGTCTGCGGCCGTTATTCTTACAGAAATCGATCAGATTTTCCACACCCTGCACATTAATTCTCTCCAGTACATCATCAGCCGCAAAATGCTTTACGCAGGCAGCGCAGTTAATGATGGTGCTGAATTTGTATTCTGAAAATCCTGTTACCTGTTCCTTTGAGGTAATATCCCCATCCACACAGATAATACGGCTTTCAAACAGCTCTTTGTATGGATCATCAAAATAGTACATCAGCATGTTCATCATTCGCTTTTCAGGCGATTCATATTTGCCCTTACGTACAAGACAGTAAACCTTACCGTCATAATTGTCAATGAATGCTTTAAGGACATGGATCCCCAGGAAACCTGTGGCACCTGTGACCATAATATCTCCCAGCTTTTCCTTTGTGATCCGGTCTGCATTTTCTTCTGTATTTGCGCTGATCACATTCTGGATCCTATTATAGTTATAATCCGAAAATTCATTCTTGCTCTGTGCAGCCTCTGTAACTCCGTCATCATCAACCAGAGCTGCAAGTTCCCGTACAGTAGGATATTTGAAAATATCCGCATATACCAGTGAAATATTCTTTGACAGACACATAACAGCAACCTTGGATGCAGTAAGGGAAGATCCGCCCAGCTCAAAGAAGTTGTCCTCAATCCCTACTCTTTCAATTCCCAGTGCTTTCTCAAAAATCTCACAGAGTGCTCTCTGAGCTGCTGTAACCGGCTCTACATAGCTGGCAGTGTTCGTGGTTACCTCCGGCATTGGCAGTGCTTTTTTATCAATCTTACCGCCCGGTGTCACAGGCATTTCCTCAATGCTGACAAAGAAAGACGGCATCATATAATCCGGGATCAGCGGCTCCAGGAAGGTCTTCAGTTCATCCTCCGGGATGGCTTCTCCTGTATAATAAGCTGTGATATATTTATTTCCACCCTTTTCAATTACTGTAACGGCTGCATTTTTCACCAGCTCATGTTTCAGAAGGGCACCTTCGATCTCACCAAGCTCCACACGATATCCTCTGATCTTCACCTGTGAATCGATCCGGCCTATGTACTCAATATTTCCGTCACCTTTCATGCGGACCATATCACCGGTCCTGTAAAGACGGCTTTCCTGCTCACATACAGCAAATGGATTTTCTACAAACACAGATGCTGTTTTTTCCGGAAGATTATGATATCCTCTGGCAATCTGCCTTCCTGCGTGACAAAGTTCGCCGGACGCACCCACCGGAAGCCGGTTCAGATTCTCATCCACAATGTAGCTGCGCACATTCCGCTGTGATTTTCCAATCGGGATGTTGTCATACTGTCTGTCTACCAAAAACTCTGTGGAAGAAACCGTATTCTCTGTAGGACCGTAGCCATTGATCATCTGATAGGTACGGTTACGGTAATGCTTGAATTTCTCGCCGCCAAGTGTAACAAATTTAAGAGCAGGTGCATCCTCCAGAAGTTCTGTAACCAGTTCTCCCATCTGGGTAGGGAAGGTTACGGTGGTGATCTCTTTTTCCTTTATATATCTGCTTATGGCAATGGCGTCCTTACGGATACTCTCCGGTAAAATATACAGGACTGCTCCTGCGGTAAGAGGTGCAAACAGATCGATCACTGACGCATCGAAACAGAAGCTTGCAAACTCTGCCACAATGTCATTCGGTGAAGTATTTCTGCTCAGTGTGATATATTCGATCAGGTTCAACAGATTTCTGTGCTCGATCATAACACCCTTTGGCTTTCCTGTGGAGCCTGAGGTATAGATCATATAGGCAAGGTTCTCCGGTTTCGGAGAAATAAGCTCTGCAGAAAGTTCAAAATCCTCAGCCTCATCTGGCACACTGTCCAGACTGATCACATTTCCGTCATAAAATTCCACAAGATTCTGATACTGATCGATCACAAGGAGATTTCTTGCTCCTGAATCCTTCAGCATATATTCAATTCTGCTCTGTGGATACTCCGGATCCAGAGGAACATAGGCTCCGCCGGCCTTCATAACACCCACATAGGCTACTGTATATTCTTTTGTCCTGCCGCACAGGATACCTGCTGCCTGTTCCGGGCCAAATCCGTTTTCCGTAAGCTTCTGAGCAATATAATCAGACATTCTGTCCAACTCTCTGTAAGTAAAATCTCCGGAGTCATCCCGCACTGCCGGTCTGTCCGGATATCTGGCAGCCATCTCCTTAAACAGATCTATGAAGGTCTTTCCTGCATGTTCCGGAATATCCTCCATCTGAGTTTCTTCCTCAAACATCAGCCGGATATCAGCCGGATCGCATTCCCTTAAGATTCCCTCTGCAGTGGTTTCCAGATTGTCAGCCAGATACCGGATAGTTTCCTCATGGTACATATCCCCTCTGTACTCAATCTCAAAGACAAATCTGTTCTTTTCAATGGAAATGCTGACAGAAACCGGTGCCTTTGCCATGTTCAGGCTGACAGGCTCCTCCTGTGCATATTCCCCGCCAATGGTGTCAAAAGCAAAATTGTCGCCCTGGTAAATAACCATGGCATCTGCCTTAATATCAAACTCATGGCTGATCTGTGAGAAAGGATAAATATCGTTGTTCATGGAATCGATCAGCTGTTTCTGTACACCGCTTAAGCAATCTTTGGCTGTTCCTGAGAAATCGCAGAAAACAGGGAGTGTTTTTACCAGCATACCCACTGTTTCCGAAAGTCTGGAATCGTTTCTTCCATGGTAAATAGTGGTAAATACAGCATCCTTTTTGAAATTATATTTTCCAAGTGTGATACCAAAAGCGGAAATGAAGAATACATTCTCCGTAATTCCATGCTTTTTACAGAATTCCTTCACATCCTGCACGGAAATGGATCTGGTCTCTCTGTGGTAAAGTTCTGCTGTTGGAGCCGCACCGTTTTTGTCCGGATAGAAGCTGATGCTTCCACCTGCATGTTCAAATACTGACTTATAATAATTCTCTGCATTTTTATAGATATCACCTGCCAGGGCATCTCTGTTATCCAGTGCCAGATCATAGGAAGTATAACCTTCCGGTTCCAGCTTCTCACCGCTGTAAGCTCTGTTAATATCATTAATTATAATAGCCAGAGATGTACCATCGGCAACAATGTGGTGAAGGTCCAGGAACAGATAATTGCCATCACAGGTTCTGTAGATTTCAAACCGGAAAAGCTGTTCATTAAACAACATATATGGACGTACCAGAGTGTCTCTGTTCATTCCGTTTAAAATCGGTGTTTTATAACTGAGCCCATCGTTTCGTTTCTGAAGTACATTTCCGTTGTCATCCATAAACAGACGGGTTTTCAGATAAGGATGCGCCTCAACAGTACTGTCAATGGCTTCTGCCAGTCTGTCCAGATCCACCTTGTTATCAAGCTTTAACAGATACGGGATATTGTAAATGGTAGAACCCATATTTGCAGTACACTCAATGAAAATCCCCTCCTGAGTGTTGGTAAGAGGATAACTTTCCTGTACTTCCCTTTTGCTTTCTTTTCCCGCAGTTTTTACAAATTCCTCCATCATTCGGATAGTAGGATGATTCTTAATATCTAAAGTTTTGATCACAATGTCAAAGGCTTTGGAGATCAGGATATTCAGCTTAATGGCAGTGATGGATGTCAGACCTGCCTCATAAATATCTGTGGTAATCCCAAAATCCGTATACCCCAGAACCTCTGCGATACAGTCAAATAATATCTGCTGAACCTCATTCTCAGGCTTAATGATCTCCGCTGCTTTTTTCTCAGGCAGAGGAAGAGCCTTTTTATTTACCTTCTGGTTCTGGTTCAGAGGAATTTTGTCAATCTGCATGGTAACTGCAGGTACCATATAGGCAGGCTTTGTCTCTTTAATAAAATCATTCAGGGCATTGATATCAACAGTGCTGTCCGATACCACATAGGCAGCAATATATTTTCCACCATTTGGATCATCAAAGGCAACTACAGTGGCATCCCTGATGCCCTCATATCTGCGGATCACTTCCTCAACCTCAGAAAGCTCAATCCTGAAACCTCTGATCTTAACCTGGGAATCCTTTCTGCCAATGATCTGGATATTTCCATCCGGAAGAAATCTTGCCACATCACCTGAATGATACATCACTTCGTATCCCGGTGTATCATCATAAAGATTCTTTGTATAGACCTCGGCAGTTTTTTCCGGCTTGTTAAGATATCCTCTGGAAACCTGCCAGCCGGTGATCATCAGCTCTCCGCATGCACCGGGAGGAAGCATATGCCCCAGCTTGTCTGTAATATAAAGCTTCACATTGTCAAGTGCTTTTCCGATCGGGACATTTGGATAATATTTGTCCACTTCAAATACAGTCGTAAAAATAGTCGCCTCTGTAGGTCCATAAGCATTGATAAACTTATAATCTTTTGGCGGCTCACATGGAACCAGTTTCTCTCCTCCTACAGAAAGATATCTCAGGCTCTTACAATCCATCTCCAGCGCAAACTGCCTTCCCACCTGAGTAGTCATAAAGGAATGCGTGATGCCATTTTCCTCAAAATAGCGCTGCAGTCCAATGAAATCCAGACGGATCTCCTCCGGAATAATGTGAAGCTGTGCACCGTTTGTGATGGCACCGTAAATATCCATCATGCAGGCATCAAAACCAAAGGAAGCATATGCAGCTATCCTGGACTCCGAATCTATGCCATAATATCTCTTGAACCAGTGACAGAAAGCAGTAATATTTCCATATTCCAGCATACAGCCCTTTGGCACACCTGTGGAACCGGAAGTATACAAAAGGATAAACAGATCATGCAGCTGCGGCTTCTCAAGCACAACATCCCTATCCTCCAGCTGCCAGATCTGATCTGTAAACAGCACCGGTCCTTTATATCCGTCTACCAGAGGAAGAAGCTCTCTGTCAGCAATGAGAAGCTTTGCAGAGGAATCCTCCATCATATACATCAGGCGGTCTCTGGGATAGGTTGGATCCAGAGGCTGGGAAGCTGCACCTGCCTTTATCACGCCCATCGGCGCAATCGCCATATATTCACAGCGGGGAATCAGAATGGAAACAACATCCTCACTGCCGATTCCCTGGGATGCGATATATTTTCCAAGTCTGTCGCTGATCTCATCCAGTTCTCTGTAAGTATATTTTTTATCCTTAAATACCACAGCCGTATGGTCAGGAATGGTCTGTACCAGCTCCTCAAACATATCAGCGATGGTCTTACTTCTGTCATATTCGCAGGCAGTATTATTAAATTCCGCAATTGTGTCCGCTCCATTTTGGGAAAGAACAGAAACTTCCGAAATATATTTTGCTTTCAGCAGGGAATCCATAGCTGCCTCATAGGATTCCAGCATTCCACGTACAAAGGCTTCACTGTACATGTCACTGCGGTATTCTGCAGTAAGCACATATTTATGATCGTATTCTCTTACCTGGATCAGCAGAGGCATCTTTGACATATCCGGAGAAAGGTCATGGCCCCTGGCAACAGTATCACCGATCGGGAAATCATCCCCAAGCTCTGCCTGATATGCAAATACCAGATCAGAATTAATCCCGTACTTTGCACAAATATCAGAGAACGGAAAAATATCATTTGCCATGGAAGACAGAATCTGCTCAGAGAGCTCTGTCATATAGGCCTGTATGGTGACTTTCGGATCACAGGAACAGTAAACCGGCAGAGTCTTTACAAGCATGCAGACGGTATTCTCCAGTCTGGAATCATTTCTTCCATTATAAATAGTTGCAAAAAGACTTTCCTCGGAATTGGAATATCTGCTCATGAGAATGCCGAATACACCTGTAAACAGAATGTTTGGAGTAACCCCCAGCTTCTCGCAGGCAGAAAGTACCAGAGACTCTCTGGTGTCCACAGGCATCGACAGATATCCTCTCTCAGGAGTCTTTCCTGAACAGTCAGGAAGAGGCAGGGATTCTGTCTCAATTCCCTCGAAAATACTGTCATAATATTTCTCGGCCTTCTTATATTTTCCCTCTTTCATCTGCTGTTCTTCATCAAGGGCAGCATCAAAGCCTGTGTAGGATTCTTTCTCCAATTTCTCACCCAGATAGGCCCGATCGATATCCTCAAAAATAATATCATAGGAATTACCATCTGCCAGGATATGGTGGAAATCTGTAAAAAGATATTTCCTGTCTTCTATCACATAAATCCCCGCCCGGAACAGCCGTCCCTTTTCCAGCTTAAAGGGACGCACCAACTCATCTTTTATCTTTTCAAACTGCTCATTTGTGGTCCGGACCACCTCTGGTACAAAGGCTTCCTCGCAAGGCTTCTGCACCATCTCTCCGCTGTCACTTAAATAAACCTTTGTCAGCAGATACGGATGTGCAGCGATCATCTGAGAAATGGCATCTGACAGCTTCTGAACGTCAACAGAGCTTTCCAGTTCAAACAGGAACGGAATATTGTATACCGTACTCTCAGGATTCTTCATGCACTCTGCAAAAATACCCTTCTGGGAGCCGGTAAGAGGGTAAACTTCTCTCTTTTCATAGGTTCTGATCTTCGGTGCAAGCATCACATATTTTTCCAGTTTCTCCACCGTATTGTTTTCGTGGATATCACTGGTTTTCACAGTCACTCCGAATTCCTCTGAGATCAGAATACAAAGCTTCATGGCACTGATAGAAGACAGCCCCGCCCTGTAAAAACTTGTGTCAGTTCCAAAAAAATCATTCTCCACAACGTCTGCAACGATTTCAAAAATCTTCTTCTGCATAGGAGTCTGGGGTTCTTTCAGATTCTTTGGCTGTGCAGCCGGCTTTGGCAGTGCTTTCTTATCAATTTTACCATTCTGTGTCACAGGCATCTTTTCCAGTTGGACAAAAACCTCAGGAACCATATAATGAGCCAGGGACTCTGATGCATAGGCAGAAAGCTCCTCTGTATTGATCTGGCGGTCAGCCATAAAATAGCAGCAGAGGAATTTGTTATCTACAGGCAGAGTAATGCTGGTAATGATTTCCTCATAGGAATTGATCACTTCCTCGATCTCAC
>ENA-OPSY01001844-OPSY01001844.1-human-gut-metagenome-genome-assembly--contig:-NODE-1844-length-11299-cov-2.333867_pt1 | contig 11299 bp, 6 predicted proteins | sample MGYA00241464_ERZ501920 | MGnify/ENA primary metagenome ERZ501920 (study PRJEB25962, sample SAMEA2042396) | human gut metagenome | biome: human gut; feature: human-associated habitat; material: faeces...
AACTGTCACGCGGAGGACAGGTGTTTTATCTGTATAACCGTGTACAGGGAATATACAGAAAAGCGGAATGGATACGTTCAATGTTCCCGGATATAACCGTTGCAGTCGGTCACGGTAAGATGAAAGAGGACGAACTTGAAGATATTATGTACGATATGGTAAACGGCAAAACAGACGTACTTGTCTGTACGACTATTATCGAAACAGGTCTTGACATTCCGAATGCAAATACGATTATAATTGAAAATGCCGATAAAATGGGACTTTCACAGCTTTATCAGTTAAGAGGACGTGTCGGACGTTCAAATCGTGCGGCATATGCGTATTTGACGTATCACAGAGATAAGATATTATCGGATATTGCGTCAAAAAGACTTCGTGCGGTAAAGGAATTTACCGAATTCGGTTCGGGATTTAAAATCGCAATGCGTGACCTTGAAATCAGAGGTGCGGGAAATATTTTAGGACCTGAACAACACGGACATATGGACGCGGTCGGCTACGATATGTACTGTAAATTGCTGAAAGAAAGCGTTGATGAGGCACAGGGCATTAAGATTGACGATGTACAGGACGTTGCGATTGATATAAATATTGACGCATATTTACCTGAAAGCTATATCAGAAACCACAATCAACGTATTGATATATACAAGAAAATCGCGGCAATCGAAACGGAGGACGATAAGTTTGAAATCGAGGACGAACTTATCGACAGATTCGGTGATATACCGAGAGCCGTACAAAATATTATCGAAGTTGCGTCGCTTAAAACGTATGCCAAAGAATGTGGTATATATGAAATAGCACAGAGCGGTGACAATCTTTTGATGAAATTCGGCGAGAATTACGTTGACGCAAATCTTATTATGGGACTTGATAAAATGTTCCCTAAACGCATAAAGCTGTTGTCGGGCGACAAACCTGTCATAAGCTATGCGATTAAGGGTGAATATAAGAAAATCTTGAATATTGTAAATAATTTGTTAAGTACAATAAAGGAATTGCAAAGTGCCGAAAAAGATAGTATAATAAAATCATAAGATTTTAAGGAGAAAGACATATGAAATATACAAAACTTGCGGCAGTGGCATTGGCAAGCGTGATGATGTTGAGTGCCTGCGGTCAAAGTGCAAATAACGACAATCCGATTGTTATGACTGTCGGCGATACACAGATTACCGAGAGTGAATTTAACTATTATATGAACACATATAAGGAAAATTACAATATGGGTCAGGCGAAAAAATCATCGCTTGAATACTGCCAAAGAAACCAGCTTATCGTTGAAGTTGCAAAAGCAATGGATATAAAGCTTGACAGTGACACACAGTCTAAATTAAAGGATTATCAAAAGTCGATAAAAGATTCTTATGACCGTGAGGGCGGATATAAGAAGTTTTTAAAGGACAATAACCTGACTGATGATTATATTGATAAGCTTGCGTCGGTAAGCTACTATACGGACGCGTTGAAGAAACAAACGGAAACACCTACATTTACGGAAGATGAATTGCGTGAATATTTTAAAGAAAATTACAGACGTGTCAAGTATGTGTTGATTTCGACTATCGACTCACAAACCGGTGATGAAGTATCGGACGACAAAAAGGAAGAGGCAAAGAAAACAGCGGAAGAAGTTTTGGAAAAAGCACAAAACGGTGAAGATTTTGATACGCTTATAAGCGATTATTCGCCGAATACCGCAAACGATTCCGATGAAAACGGATATATTTTCACCGATAACGAAACAGGCGTAGAATTTGAAGAAGGTGTTGATTCGATAAAAGCCGACGAATTTACACTTGTTCAGTCCGATTCGGGATATTATGTAATAAAACGATTGCCGCTTGACGAATCACAGGAATGTTTTGAAGAAGAATATGAAAATGAGGCGGAAACTATCAATACTACAATGCAGAACAACGCATTTTACGAACAAGTTCAAAAATGGGCTGACGAATACGGTATAAAAGTTACCGTAAATGACGAAGTTTTGGACAAAATAAATTAATGAAATTATTAAATCGGAGTATAACATTCTGTTATACTCTGATTTTTTTGCTTTATGCGAAAAAAATTCCCAAAAACCATTGATATTAGAGTTCATTTTAGGTATAATAATATAGAATAGGTATATTAGCTATAATGAAAGGAATTAATAAAAAAATGGACAGTAATAAACAAATGGCAGATCTTTTGTTCAAGAATATAACAAAAACTCCCGACGATTACGAACAAATGTATCCCAAAAGAAATCTTGAAGAGGGTGCGGTTGTAACTCGTTTTGCACCAAGTCCGACAGGATTTTTGCATTTCGGCGGATTGTTTGCCGCATTTATCGGAAAGACAGCGACAAAGTCAACAAACGGTGTATTCTATCTTAGAATCGAAGATACCGATAAAAAACGTGAGGTTGAAAACGGTGTAAGCCTTATAGTAAAGGGACTTAACGATTTCGGTATAGAAATCGATGAGGGTATGCTGTCAGAAACTGACGAAAAGGGTGCATACGGTCCATATACTCAAAGTAAGAGAAAAGATATATATCAGGCATATGTTAAGTCGCTTGTTGAGCAGGGACTTGCATATCCGTGCTTTATGACGGAAGAAGAACTTGCAACAATCAGAGAAAAGCAGGAAAGTGAAAAATTACTTCCGGGTGTGTACGGTGAATTTGCAAAGTATCGCGACATCACTGTTGAAGAGGCACAAAAGAGAATTGAAAACGGCGATGAATACGTTGTAAGATTGAAGTCACCTGGTAAGGAAGACAAGAGAATTAAGTTTAAGGATGTTATCAAGGGCGAAATTGAAATGCCTGAAAATATTCTTGACGTTGTACTTTTGAAAAAGGACGGAACTCCTACATACCACTTTGCTCACGTTGTTGATGACCATTTAATGCGTACAACTCACGTTATTCGTGGTGACGAATGGATTTCATCAGTGCCGATACATTTGCAGTTGTTCTGGCTATGCGGTTTAAAACCGCCTAAGTATGCACACATTTCGCCTATTATGAAAGAGGAAAACGGCGGTAAGCGTAAACTTTCAAAGAGAAAAGACCCTGAGGCGGCAGTAAGCTATTACAGTGAGGTCGGTTATCCGAAAGGTGCAATTTGGGAATACTTAATGACGCTTGCCAATTCAAATTATGAAGACTGGCGTCTTGCAAATCCTAATGAGGATATAGACAACTTTAAGTTTTCGTTCTCGAAAATGAGTAAAGCAGGCGCACTTTTCGATATGGTTAAGCTTGCGGACGTAAGCAAAAACTATATTTGCCGTTTGAGTGCGGAAGAAGTTTATGAAATGGTTACTGATTGGGCAAAGGAAAACAATAAGAAACTATATAAACTTCTTGTTGATGACGAAGAATATGCAAAGGCAATATTTGCGATAGAGCGTGGAAACGCAAAACCGCGTAAAGATATTTCGGCTTGGACAGACGTTGAAAATTACGTTTCGTATTTCTATTCGGAGCTTTGGGACAGAAAATTTGATTTCCCGGATAATCTTTCAAATGATGATATGATAGAAATACTTGAACTTTACAAGCAGATTTACGACGAAAACGTCAGCAGCGACGATTGGTTCCCGCAGGTAAGAGATATGGCGGAAACAATAGGTTATGCTAAAGCACCTAAGGTTTATAAAAAAGACCCTGATTCATATAAGGGACATGTCGGTGATGTCGCAGGCGTTATTCGTGTTGCGGCAACAGGCAGAAGAAATACTCCGGACCTTTACGAAATACTTCAAGTGCTTGGTAAGGACGAAGTGATGAAGAGATTTGACGAAGCAATAGAAAGTTTAAGGGGATAAAGATATATGGAAGAAATATTCAGCAGAAATTTTATTGAAGAAGCAATAGACAAAGACCTTGAGGAAAAAGTGTACGACCATGTACAAACACGTTTTCCTCCCGAACCTAACGGTTATCTTCATATCGGACACGCAAAGGCTATAAGCATAGATTTTGGTATGGCTGAAAAGTATAACGGAAAATGTAACTTGCGTCTTGACGATACTAACCCTACAAAGGAAGATACAGAATACGTTGACGCAATAATGGAGGATATAAAGTGGCTTGGCTTTAAGTGGGACAAGGTGCTTTATGCGTCTGATTATTTTGACGATATTTATGCGGCGGCTGTAAAACTTATCAAAAAGGGTAAGGCATATGTTGACGATTTGTCACCAGAAGAAATAAGAGAGTACAGAGGTACTCTTAAAACTCCCGGTAAGAACAGTCCGTACAGAGAAAGAACGATTGAAGAAAACCTTGATTTGTTCGAGAGAATGACAAATGGTGAATTTGCTGACGGTGCAAAGGTACTAAGAGCAAAAATCGATATGGCGTCACCTAACCTAAATATGCGTGACCCGATTATTTACAGAATACTTCGTGCACATCATCACAGAACGGGTGATAAGTGGGTAGTTTATCCTATGTATGACTTTGCACATCCTATTTCAGATACTGTTGAGGGTGTTACTCATTCGCTTTGCTCACTTGAATTTGAGGATCACAGACCGCTTTATGATTGGGTATTAAAAGAAGTCGGCTATGAAAGCCCTTCAAGACAGATTGAGTTTGCAAGAATGAATCTTAACTATACGCTTACAAGTAAAAGACGTTGTCTGAAACTTGTTCGTGAAAATATTGTGTCGGGTTGGGACGATCCGAGAATGTCAACACTTTGCGGTATGCGCAGACGCGGTTACACACCTGAGGCTATTCGTGATTTCTGTGAAAGAATCGGTGTTTCAAAAGCAAACAGCGTTGTTGACTTTGCTTTGCTTGAGGCTTGTATAAGAGAAGATTTGAATAAGAAAGCACCGAGAGCAATGGCGGTTTTAAGACCGATTAAACTTATAATCGACAATTATCCTGAAGATAAGGTTGAACAGATTGAAGTTGAAGTTAATCCTGAAAATCCTGAAATGGGTAAGCGAACAGTAGAATTTTCGCGTGAACTTTATATAGAAGAAGACGACTTTATGGAGGACGCTCTGAAGAAGTATTTCAGACTTTCACCCGGCAGAGAAGTAAGACTAAAAAGTGCGTATTACGTTACTTGCACAAGCTGTGAAAAGGACGAGGACGGCAATATTATTGCTGTACACTGCACATACGATCCCGAAACACGCGGCGGTGACTCAACTGACGGACGTAAGGTAAAGGGTACAATTCACTTTGTAAGTGCCGCACACGCAATAGACGCGGAAGTACGTCTTTACGACAGATTGTTTACGGTTGAAAATCCGTCTGACGAAACAGGCGTAAATGACTTTACAGACAATCTTAACAAAGATTCTATGATAGTTCTTAAAAATGCAAAACTTGAAAGCAATTTGACAAATCTAAGTGTAGGAGATAAGTTCCAATTCCTTAGATTGGGATATTTCTGCGTTGATAAAGATTCAACACCTGAAAAGCCTGTTTTCAACAGAACTGTTGCATTAAAAGATTCATGGAAGAAAATTAATAAATAGAAAGAAGTTTTGAAAAATGGAATATACAAAATTTATGGCTGACAGAGTTAAGACGATGAAAGGCAGTGCCATTCGTGAAATGTTCAAGCGTATGGCTGATCCTGAGATTATCTCACTTGCAGGAGGAAACCCTGCGTCTGAATTGTTCCCGGGTGACGAACTTTCAAAAATTGCGGGTAAAATTCTTATGACAAACCCTACTCTTGCTTTGCAGTACGGTACAACAGACGGCTATCCGAAAATGAAAGACTGTGCAAGAAAGCGTGCGGAAAAAGTTAATTCAGTCGGTGAAAATGATGAAATTCTTATTATGACAGGTGCAAATCAAGGTATCGACCTTACTGCAAAGGCTGTTTTGAATAAGGGTGACAAGGTTATAGTTGAAAGTCCAAGCTTTATAGGAAGTCTTAATGCGTTCAGAACATATGAGGCTGAACTTGTCGGCGTTACTGTTGAGGCTGACGGTATGAATATGGACGAGCTTGAAGAAACTCTGAAGAATACGGACGGTGTAAAGATGATTTACACAATTCCTACATTCCAAAATCCGACAGGCTGTACAATGTCGCTTGAAAAGAGAAAGCGTATGCTTGAAATCGCATCAAAGTATGACGTGCTAATCCTTGAGGACAATCCTTACGGTGACTTGCGTTTTGCAGGTGAGGACGTGCCGACAATCAAGTCGCTTGATACAGAGGACAGAGTTGTTTATGCAGGCTCATTCTCAAAAATTCTTTCACCGGGTATGCGTCTTGGCTACATTGTAGCACCTGCACCGCTTGCGGAAAAGATTGAAATGCTAAAGCAGGTAAATGACGTACATACACCGATGATTACACAGCTTATGTGTGTGGAATTTATGAAGAAGTACGATATAGATAAGTACATTGCAAAGAACAGAGAGCTTTACGGAAAGAAATGTGCCGCAATGGTCAGTGCAATGGAAAAATATTTCCCACAGGGTAAAGTTAAGTGGGTAGTGCCTGAGGGCGGTATATTCCTATGGTGCGAATGCCCTACTATCGAAGATATTACACCGATTGTCGATAAGTGCCTTGAAAAGAAAGTCGCTATCGTACCCGGTTCAAATTTTGCAACGGATATATATGCTCCGTCAAATATGTTCAGACTTAACTATTCATCGGCTACTATTGAAAATATAGAAGAAGGTGTAAGACGTTTGGGAGAAGTCTTGACAGAAATGCTTTAATCTGTGAAAGGAAGATAATAATGGAAGATAAGAAAATCATATTTTCAGGCGTGCAACCGTCGGGAAATCTTACACTCGGAAACTATTTGGGAGCGATAAAAAATTGGGTTGACATACAGAAAGATTATAACTGTATATACTCAATGATGGACTTGCATACAATTACAGTCCGTCAAACTCCTGCTGATATAAGAAGAAGAACTCTTGAAGTGCTTGCTTTGTACATCGCTTGCGGAATTAATCCGGAAGAAACAATTTTGTTTATTCAGTCGCATAACCCAGCACACGCAGAGCTTGGCTGGGTACTTAACTGTTACACATATATGGGTGAATTGCAGAGAATGACGCAGTTTAAGGATAAGTCTGCACGTCATGCCGAAAACATCAATGCGGGATTGTTTACATATCCTGTACTTATGGCGGCAGATATTTTGCTTTACCAAACAGACTATGTGCCTGTAGGTAAGGATCAAATGCAGCATATTGAAATTTGCCGTGACATTGCACAGAGATTTAACTCGCTTTACGGTGATGTATTCAAAATTCCCGAAGGTATGCTTTCAAAGTCGGGTGCAAAGATAATGAGCTTGCAAGAGCCTGAAAAGAAGATGTCAAAGTCCGATCCTAACCCTAAGGGATATATTTCAATGATGGACGATATGAATGTTATCGCCAAGAAGATAAAGAGTGCGGTAACGGACAGTGAGGGTGTTATTGAATATCGTGAAAACGATCCGACAAAAGCCGGAATTAACAACCTTTTGAGCATTATGTCAGCCGTAACAGGCAGGAATATCGAGTCAATCGTAAAGGATTACAGCGGTAAGGGTTACGGTGACTTTAAGAATGACGTCGCGGAGGCGGTTGTTGAATGTATCCGCCCGATCAGAAATGAATATGATAAACTTATTGCCGATAAGCAGTACCTTATGGATATATGTCAAAGAGGTGCTGACAGTGCAAAGAGAATTTCACAGAGAACATTGAAAAAGGTGTATAAGAAAGTCGGCTTTGTGCTGTAATGGAGGGTAATATGTTAACTCGACAAGTTTTATTTATGATATTTGCATTCATCGTATCGTTCACATTTACGTTTGCAACGACTCCTTTGGTAAGACGATTTGCTTTTAAAATCGGTGCGATAGACATACCGAAAGACAACAGAAGAATGCACAAAAAACCTACACCGCGAATAGGCGGTTTGGCAATTATTTTCGGATTTACGGTGGCAACATTGTGCTTTGCACAGCCGTCACGGCAGCTTTACGGAACGCTTGCAGGTGCGGCGATTATTGCCGTCATGGGCGTTATAGACGATTGCAAAAACCTGCCCGCTAAGCTGAAATTTGTAATTCAGATTATTGCCGCACTTGTGGTTGTGTTCGCAGGTGATATAAAAATAGACGTGTTCACAAACCCAAATTTCCTAAGCGACAATCCGTATTGGGTACTTCCCGAATGGCTTTCGGTAACGCTTACTGTTATATGGATTGTATTCATAACAAATGCGGTAAACTTTATTGACGGTCTTGACGGATTGGCGGCAGGCGTGTCGGCGATAATGTCAATATCGCTTGTGTTTATATCGATAAGAGTGGGTGAATATTCGATTGCAATTTTGGGTATTGCACTTATGGGTTCGTGTTTCGGATTTTTGCCGTTTAACTTTAATCCGGCAAAAATATTTATGGGTGATACAGGCTCGACATTCTTGGGATTTATGCTTGCAACATTGTCTATACAAGGTGTGTTCAAGAGTTATGCGGTAATATCGTTTGCAGTACCGCTTTTGATTTTGGGTTTGCCGTTGTTTGACGCATTGTTTGCGATGATTAGACGTATATTGCGCGGACAAAGTCCGATGACTGCGGACAGAGGACACTTGCACCACAGACTTGTGGATATGGGATTTTCCCAGAAACAAACCGTATTTATATTGTACGCAATAAGCGGTGTGCTTGGAATAACGGCTGTACTTTTGGCTGAAAGCGGCGTACTCAGAGCATTGTTGCTTGTAATATGCGTGCTTATACTTCTTTTGATTGGAAGTATGCTTGGAAAGAACAGTTATGTACATCAACATCAGGATAACAGAAATTTGACTGATGATAATGAAATTGACGTTGAAGAAGTTTCCGATAAAAAAGGTAATGAGGATAAGTAGGAAAGGATAGAGAAAAGTGAAAAAGTTAAAGGTTATGACAGTTTTCGGTACAAGACCTGAGGCAATCAAAATGGCTCCGCTTGCACTTGAACTGAAAAAATATGACAATATTGAATCAATCGTATGTGTAACGGCACAGCACAGACAAATGCTTGACCAAGTTCTTGAAATATTCGGCATAACACCTGATTATGACCTTGATATTATGAAGACAAGACAGAGTCTTATCGGAATAACAACAAGAGTTTTGGAAGGTCTTGACGAAGTTATTAAAAAGGAACAGCCTGATATTGTGCTTGTACACGGCGACACATCAACAAGTTTCGTTGCGGCACTTGCGGCTTTTTATAATCAAGTCAAGGTCGGACACGTTGAGGCAGGTCTAAGAACATACGATAAATATTCTCCGTTCCCTGAAGAAATGAACAGACAGCTTACAGGCAGAATCGCCGATCTTAATTTCTCACCGACAGAGCAAAACAGAAAGAATTTACTTAAAGAAAATGTTTCGGACGATATTATTTATATAACAGGTAATACGGTTATTGACGCACTTAAAACAACTGTCCGTGATGATTATAAGTTCAAGGATGAGTGCCTTAACAACCTTGATTTTGACAATAAGAGAGTAATTATTGTAACTGCTCACAGACGTGAAAATCTTGGTAAACCGCTTGAAAATATCTGTAATGCGTTAAAGCAGATTGTTACGGAATATGAAGATGTTGAACTTGTATATCCTGTTCACTTAAATCCGGCAGTTCGTGAAACTGCATTCGGTATTCTCGGCGATATGGACAGAGTACATCTTATTGATCCTCTTGACGTTGAGGAACTTCATAATGCTATGTCACGTTCGTTTATGGTTATGACAGACAGCGGCGGAATACAGGAAGAAGCACCGGCACTTGCAAAGCCTGTTTTGGTACTTAGAAAAGAAACAGAACGTCCTGAGGCTGTTGCGGCAGGCACGGTTAAAATAGCAGGTGTTGAAAAGGACGATATTGTACGTCTTGCAAAGGAATTGCTTGACAGTGAAGATGCGTATAATAAAATGGCACATGCTGCTAACCCTTACGGTGACGGTGAAGCGTCAAGAAGAACTGTTGAAGCTATTCTTTACGCATTTGGTTACAGTGACAAACGTCCTGAGAACTTTTCAGTAAAATAAATATGAGAATGGGAAAATTTCATATAAGATAGGGGGTACCCCAATGCAAGATTTGCTGAATAAAATAGACCGTCTTTTGAAAGAGAAAAAATTTTTTGAAGTAAAAAATATTGTGAAAGATGAGAATGCCGCAGACCTTGCGGTGTTGTTTGACGAACTGTTCGGTGAAGTGTTCGGTGAAAAGACTGAATTTATGATTTTGTTCAGACTTTTGCCAAAGGATTTGGCGGCTGAAACATTTGCGCATATGAACAGCGATATGCAGAGCCATCTTATACAGATGTTTTCCGATAAAGAAATCAGAGATATTCTTGATGAATCTTTTATTGATGATACTGTTGATATAATCGAAGAAATGCCGGCGAACGTTGTTTCGAGAATTTTGAAAAACTCAACAACGGGCGAGCGTAAGGCGATTAATGAAATTCTGCGTTATCCGAAGGACAGTGCCGGAAGTATAATGACAATAGAATATGTCAGTCTGCATAAGGATATGACGGTATCGGAAGCTTTTGAAAAAATTCGTAAAGTCGGTGTGAATAAGGAAACTATTTATACTTGTTATGTGACCGAAAACAGAAAACTTATCGGTGTAATCACTGTAAAGGATTTGTTTATGGCTGATGAGGACGATAAGATTGCCGATATTATGGAAACGCATATTATAAGCGTTGATACGCTTGAAGATAAGGAAATTGTCGGACATATGTTCAGAAAGTACGATTTTCTTGCATTACCGGTTGTGGATAAGGATAATCGACTTGTCGGTATCGTTACATTTGACGACGCTATGGACGTTATTCAAGATGAAAATACAGAGGACTTCTCAAAAATGGCGGCTATTGCGCCGAATGAGGAATCGTATTTCAGAACAGGTATTTTTAAACACGCAAAAAGCCGTATCGTATGGCTTTTGATACTTATGATAAGTGCAACGATTACACAGATTATAACGAATAGGTACGAGGCCGCATTTGCGGCAGTACCGCTTTTGGTTTCGTTTATGCCTATGATAATGGATACCGGCGGTAACTGCGGCGCACAAAGTTCTACTCTTATAATCAGAGGTATTGCACTTGATGAAATTCATTTTGTGTATCCTCCACTCAAAAATTCTATTGCGTTGGGGACAGGTTTTCTTCCCTGTCTCCTGCAACCGCGCACCGCGTCCTGTATCTTCTGTTTGCGAAATGCGGGGACGCGCGCGCTCAATTGGGTGCAACAATCGCGTCAAAACTTATTATAGCACGCT
>ENA-OPSY01001848-OPSY01001848.1-human-gut-metagenome-genome-assembly--contig:-NODE-1848-length-11278-cov-2.149871_pt1 | contig 11278 bp, 7 predicted proteins | sample MGYA00241464_ERZ501920 | MGnify/ENA primary metagenome ERZ501920 (study PRJEB25962, sample SAMEA2042396) | human gut metagenome | biome: human gut; feature: human-associated habitat; material: faeces...
TTCAAAAGAACTCATTCACTGTAGCTCTCGCTGACAGCTTAGTTATAATAACACCGCCCAAAGCAAAAGTCAACACCTTTTTTCGAATTTTCTTATTTTTAGAAAAATATAGTTAATTCTGCATATTTTGTATTTTATCTGACTATTTACAATCTATCCGAAACCGTCCAAAAGAAAAGGCGCCTTCCGGCGCCCTTTCCCTTTCAACTCTTATTTCTCACGTTTACGATAAACAACTGCTCCGACCACTGCTGCTGCAGAAACGCCGAGCAGGATCACCCACAGCATCACCTGTGTGCGGTCTCCCGTGTCCGGACTCTTTGTTGCTTTCTTCAGATAGAATACGGTATCCGCCTGGCCCTTGCTTGAAACGATCGAAATCGTATGCTTGCCTTCTGCCAGACTCTTTGTATACTCTGCCTTCAGCGTAACCTGCGTATTCTCTTTTCCAGCCGTCACATAATTCTTCGCATCAATCTCTTTCTGGTCGATGAGAACCTTTTTGAGATCCTTTGCTTCAAAATCTGCGGTGAAGGAAAGCTCCTTGCCCTGCATACCTGACTGATTGACTCCTTTGGTAATCTTCGGAAGATTCTGCGCAGTCATCGGTTTCTGTTTCAGGCCGGCAATCGCTTTTTCCAGCGCTGCCGCATAACCATCCACCGTCTTCTGCTCCGTGATATTCTTTCCGCGTACAATCGCTGCTTTTGCATCATTGACTGCTTTTACGCTCTCGTCCGTGTATTTCTTCAGATCGTTTGGAATCTTCTTCACTGCGGCATCTACTTTGCTGTAGTCCGCATCTTTATACGTAAGGCCGGCAATCGCTGCCTCGATCTTTTTTGCGTAACCGTCTACGCTCTCCTGCTCTGTGACCGGCCGCTCGGTTACGACGCTGTTCTTTGCATCTTCCAGTGATTTTACAGACGCATCGGTATACAGACTGAGGTCCGCCGGAATCTTTTTGATGGCTTCCTCTACTTTGGAATAATCTGCTTTCCGAACCTGCAGTCCTGCCAGTGCATTTTCAATTGCTGCTGCCCAGCCGTCTACTTCTGCCTGATCCAGAATGGTTTTTCCGCTTTCTACGCTGTTGATCGCTGTCTGAAGCGGCTGAATGCTTTCTTCCGTATAAATACTCAGATCATTCGAAACTTTGGCAAGAGCCGCGTCTACGGTGCTGTAGTCCGCCGGTTTCAGGGTCAGTCCGTCAAGAGCTGCTTTCAGGTTTTCTGCAAACTGATCGACTTCCTCCTGTCTGCTGTCATCCAGATCCCATACAATGGCTTCTTTTGCCGCATTCAGTGCTTTTACACTCTTTTCGGTATAAATGGATAAGTCTTTCGGAATCTTTCCCAGGAGTTCTTCCACTCCCTGATAATCTGCCGGAACCGGTTTGCGTACCAGTGCTGCAATTGCATTCTCCAGTGCTTCCGCATAAGCAGCAACTGCCTGCTGCTCTTCTATCGTTTTGGTGCGGTCGATGGATGCGATGACTGCATTCAGTGCTTCCACGCTCTCTTCCGTATAGATAGAAAGATCTCCCGGAACTTTGGCAAGTACTGCATCAACTTCTGTGTAATCTGCGCCAAGAAGCGTCAGTGCGTTTACTGCTGTCTGAATGGCTGCCGCATAACCATTTACGGTTTCCTGTTCAGCTGATGGCAGGTTCTCTTTTACCGCATCTTTTGCTTTCTGAACAGCTGCCGCGCTTTCTTCTGTATACCGGCCCATGTCCTCCGGGATCAGCGCCAGCGCTTCTGTTACTTTGGTGTAATCTGCGGCTTTTACAATCACAGTGAATTCCTGTGTGAAGTCAACGCCGGTTTTCTTTCCGTCTTTGATTGTCGCCAGAAGGTTTACGGTTCCGGCATTCGTTACTTTCAGGTTTGTGCCGTCTAAAACAGCACCTGTCATTCCGGCATCCGTGATTTCCCATGTGATCTGTTTCTGATCTGCATTTTCTGGAACTGCTTTGCCCGTCAGTGCGGTGGTTCCCGGGATTTCTTTCGGTATGCCCTGGATTTCTGTTACAGCTGCGTACTCATAGGTTCTTATCTGGATTTCAATGGCATCTTTTGTTTCCGTTTCTGCGATCTTTGTTACAATCCAGCTTCCGTTCCAGCTGTCTGCCTTTTTAAGCAGATAATCTGCCGGAGCCTTTTTGGCCTTTTCCGTAAGATCCTTCAGATTCCAGGAAGCCGCCGCTGCGATCACAGCCTCTTTTTCTGTTTTTATTCTTTCTTTGTCATCTTTCTGATCTTTCTTTTCATCCGGATTTGTTTTTTCTGAAAGTATTCTGATTTCTCTGTTCTCTGCATCATTTTTAATCTCCGTATCTTTGCCGAGAACGTCGCCTGCTTTCAGCAAAAGCTCTCCGAACTTCCACGTTTTGGCTTCCTCTTTTGCGAATGCCATGGTTGGGAACATCGTCACGATCAGAAGCATGGACAGTACAAACGAAAGCATTTTTTTCGTTTTCTTCATAACACAAATCCTCCTTTCCTTTTGATTGTTTTGCAGCCGCCAGGGACCGCAGTTTCTCTTGTTACTTTCATTATACGTGTGTCAGAAAAAGAGTCAACGGGCCGTAAAAATTCGTAAGAATTCTTGTGCATTTCCGCTAAAATACTTTCAACGTTTTTTCACAATACTTCCATGAATTTTTACGGCCCGTCAGATTTTCTTAAGATATTCCTTTATTTGTGATGAAGCACATATTTCACATATGCAATTCTACGGCTGTCCGGTGCCCAGGAGTTGACGTTGATACTGCCCTGGCCGCCGAAAAGATCCAGCAGTTTTTTCTTATTCTGTCCGTCATAATCCATCATTCCAAGCGATACATACATGTTCGGCAGATGCTCATTCGGTTCCAGCTCACCATTAGCGAAGGTCAGGTAAATGACGTGTTTTCCATCCGGCGAAACGTGGCCGAACCAGTTGTTGGCATCGGAATCGGTCATCTGGGTGAGACCGCTGCCGTCACGGTTCATCCGCCATACCTGCATCAGACCGCTTCTGGTGCTGTTGAACCAGATGTGCTTTCCGTCCGGTGAATACTCCGGACCGTCGTTGTAGCCTTTGCCGTCCGTCAGGCAGGTTTCCTCGCCGCCGTCTGATGGAATCGTACAGATCTCAATGCGCATGATCTCCTCCTCCGGCTTTTTGCGGAAGGCACAGTACGCAAGCTCTTTTCCGTCCGGCGACCAGCCGTGCAGATAGCTGAGACCCGGTCCGGTGAGGTCTTTTGGTTCACCGCCTGTCATCGGGAGCACGTAGATGTGGGATTCATACGTTCCATCTGTGAGTTCCGGCGGCATGCAGCTTACCGCCAGCAGCTGGTTGTCCGGTGACGGAACGTGGTCATTGTTGCACTGCACGCAGAAACCGGTATCAACCTGCTCCACATGGTCTTTGTCGATCTCATAGCGGTAGATTTTTCCATCCGCATTATAAAGCAGGGTGTTTCCATCGTTCAGCCAGTTCGGTGCCTCGATGATTCCCGGAAACTCATGCAGCACGGTTTCTTCTCCGGTCTCCACATCCATCGTGCAGAGAATGCTGTCGGTGTTGTCTCTGTCCCCTGTCCATCCGGAGAGCATTTTTCCGGCGCGGCAGGTATCCTCCAGTGTTGCCGCATCCATATCCACAATCTGCAGTGCACCGTTTGCGCGGGCGAACTGGAAGCAGGCTTTCAGATCAACCATGCCTTTTCCAAGCGGCGCTTCCTGGCCGGTGATTTTCATATCTTTATAATGAACGGCTTTGACTCGGTCCGCATGCGCCCAGAGGAACTCTTCCGGGTCGACGCCGCCGCAGTACATCCAGCCGGCATCTACTTCTGCTCCGACTTTTTCACCGCAGGCTTCCAGTAGATATTCGTACGCTGTTTTTCCATTCACGCGGATACAGATATCTTCTTTTTCGTTGTGGACCAGAAGACCTGCTCCGGCTTTTTCCAGTTCTTCTGCCAGTTCGCGGTATCTTGCAGCGGTTTCGTCCAGAACATCTTTTGTCAGGCGTGCCGGGCTCTTTACGACAAACCAGGAAATGTGGTATTTCTGCGCCAGTTCTGTAAGAATGGCAAGTTCTCTTTCATAGTGGTATTCATCCAGGAAAATGTGGACCGCATGAACCTCAATGTGGTATTTTGCAAGCAGCGGCATTGCCTGCTCCAGATCCTCCGGGATCCAGAAACCGTAGTCCCTGGCATCAACACGGAATCCGAGACACGGCTCGATCTGGCGGTAGCCTGCCTCATAGATTTTCTTTAAAAATCCTTCGGGATCCTGTTTCCATTCTTTGGATACCCCATACATCTGTACACCAAAATACATATTTGTTTCCTCCTTCTCCAGATCCGCTGTTTCCCCATTTTCAGCGAATTTTCTTTTCCTCCATTTTACCACATTTCTTCTATTATAGATATGATTTTTCCTGTCAGTTATAAGAAACACGCTTTGCGTAAAAAAGGCGCCCCGTATGTGTTTTTTCCACATACGGAACGCCTTTTTCCGCCATTTTTTTCAGGGCTTGGTTATTCTTATACAAACTGGTTCGTTTTCTCATCGTACTCATAGTCGATGAGCGCCAGTTTTTCCCGCAGATCGGATTCCTCTGTCTGCATGGCCGCGCAGAATTCTGCGAGCGACGGGTAAAAATCTCTTAACTGCGTATTGACATAGCTCAGCAGCATTACGGGATCTTTCGGCATCATTCGTCTACTACCTCCACACCTGGTTTGATCATTGCCTTCAGGCCGCCGTTTTCCACATCCAGAAGGATCGTATCGCCCTCGCTGACCTGACCGCCAAGGATCAGTTTTGCGGTGCTGGTTTCTACCTCTTTCTGTACGAAACGTTTCAATGGACGGGCGCCGTAAACAGGGTCGTAGCCGCCCTCGATGACAAACTGTTTTGCAGCCGGGCTCAGTTCGACGGTAAGCTCCTGGTCTGCCAGACGTTTGTTCAGTCCTTTCAGCAACAGATCTACGATATGACCAATGTTGTCTTTTGTCAATGGTTTGAACATAATTGTTTCATCCAGACGGTTCAGGAACTCCGGACGGAAGTGTGCACGCAGATCCTGCATGACCAGGTTTCTCGCCTCTTCGGAGATGCTGCCGTCGTCCTGAATGCCGTCCAGCAGATACTGGGAACCGATATTGGAGGTCATGATCAGGATCGTCTTTTTAAAGTCTACGGTACGGCCCTGGGAGTCGGTGATACGGCCGTCATCGAGTACCTGCAGCAGAACGTTGAAGACGTCCGGATGCGCTTTCTCGATCTCATCGAACAGAACAACAGAATATGGTTTTCTGCGCACTGCCTCGGTCAGCTGGCCGCCCTCCTCGTAGCCTACATATCCCGGAGGCGCTCCGATCAGACGGGAGACGGAGTATTTCTCCATGTATTCACTCATATCGATTCGAACCATGTTGTTCTCATCATCAAACAGCTTTTCTGCCAACGTTTTCGCAAGCTCTGTTTTACCGACACCGGTAGGTCCAAGGAACAGGAACGAACCGATCGGTTTTGTCGGATCCTTGATTCCGGCTTTGGAACGGATGATGGATTCTGTAACAAGTTCCACTGCTTCATCCTGTCCAACAACTCTTTCATGAAGGATTTTATCAAGATGTAAGGTCTTATTTCTCTCACTTTCAGTAAGTTTCGCTACTGGAATTCCTGTCCAACGGGAAATGATCTTGGCGATCTCATCTTCTGTGACGGATTCTCTGACCATAGAACGGTCTTCTTTCGCTACGCGTTCTTCTTCCTCTTCTAACTGTTTCTTCAATTCTGGCAGGCGACCATACTGTAATTCGGCTGCTTTATTTAAATCATAATTTCTCTGGGCAATCTGGATCTCACTGTTTACAGATTCGATCTCTTCTCTTAATTTGGAGACTTTCTCAACGGAAGCTTTCTCATTCTCCCATCTTGCTTTTCTTGCTTTGAAGTCTTCTCGCATCTCGGCAAGTTCTTTCTGTAATTCTTCCAGACGTTCTTTGCTTAATCTGTCATCTTCCTTCTTAAGTGCGGCTTCCTCAATCTCCATCTGCATGATCTTTCTCTGAACTTCATCCAGTTCTGCTGGCAGGGAATTCATCTCTGTCTTGATCATAGCACATGCTTCATCGACTAAGTCGATGGCTTTATCTGGCAAGAAACGATCTGTGATATAACGGTTTGATAAAGTTGCTGCTGCTACCAGGGAACTATCTGTGATCTTAACACCGTGATATACTTCATATCTATCTTTGATACCTCTTAAGATAGAAATTGTATCTTCTACGGTTGGCTGATCGACCATAACTGGCTGGAAACGACGTTCCAATGCCTGGTCTTTCTCGATATACTGGCGATATTCATCTAAGGTTGTTGCACCGATGCAGTGTAATTCACCTCTGGCAAGCATTGGTTTTAACATATTTCCCGCATCCATGGCTCCGTCTGTCTTACCTGCACCGACGATCGTATGAAGTTCGTCGATAAATAAGATAATCTGTCCATCACTTTTCTTAACTTCTTCCAGAACCGCTTTTAAACGCTCTTCAAATTCACCACGGTATTTGGCACCTGCTACCAGTGATCCCATATCCAGTGAAAAAATTGTCTTATCTTTTAACTGGTCTGGCACATCACCACGAACGATTCGCTGTGCTAATCCTTCAACAACGGCCGTCTTACCTACACCAGGTTCACCAATTAATACTGGGTTGTTCTTTGTCTTTCTTGATAAGATACGAACAACGTTACGGATCTCGCTGTCACGTCCGATGACTGGATCTAGTTTCTGTTCTCTGGCTCTCTTTACAAGGTCATATCCGTATTTTTCAAGACTGTCGTATGTCTCTTCTGGATTGTCACTTGTGACTTTCTGTCCACCACGGATCTGTGATAACACCTGTAAGAAACGATCTCTTGTAATTCCGTAAGCACGGAATAATTCTTTGACTGCTTTATTTGGATGCTTGATCATTGCAAGGAATAGGTGTTCTACAGATACATATTCATCTTTCATGGCTTTCATCTCGTCTTCTCCGTGAAGAAGTACCTGATTCAAGTCATTACTCATATATACCTGACCACCGGATACTTTCGGTTTCTTATTCAATAACTCCTGTACCTGGCTTAAAAATGTTTCTTTGTTAATTCCCATCTTCTCAAGCAGGCTTGCGATCAGACTGTCATCAATCGTAAGCAAGCTATATAAGAAGTGTTCCTGATCTATCTCTTGATGTCCATGATCGTAGGCGATCTTCTCACACTGATTGACTGCCTCAATGGACTTCTGTGTAAATTTGTTGATGTTCATACTCTTTCCTCCTTTACGAATGGGTATTTATCTATATTAAGATATCCATTTATCTTTTGTTCTATTCGTAATATAACACTCATTATTAGCACTGTCAAGTGTTGAGTGCTAATTATTTTTAATTTTTTCGTTTATCTTATTTTCAAACAAAAATGAAAGCAGATTTTCTATATTATACCTTAGAAAATCTGCCTTCATTTCTTCTAATTTTTATATTCTTCAACTTCTTCCAGATATGGAATGGATGGTGATGCCCCTTGTCTGCTTACTGCAATTGCTGATGCTTTGGATGCGGTATCCATTGCTTCTTTGATCGTTTTTCCATTTAAGATACCTGCAATAAAATATCCGGTATATGTATCTCCTGCTGCCGTTGTATCGACTGTCTTTACCTTATAAATTGACTGTTCCACATATTCATCACCAGATATACATACAGATCCTTCACTTCCTAAAGTTAATACGATGGTTGCTTCTGGGAATTTCTGATGTAACAGACCACTAATATATTTCCCATCAATTTCTTTTGGTTCTTCCATATCAAGAATCTGCATTGCTTCTATTTCATTTAAAAGAAAATAATTAATCTGATTTAATGGGAGTTCTTTTATCTTATCGTTCATTGGAGAAGGATTTAAAATGATCTTCATTCCAGTTTCTTTTGCTTTCTTTACGATATATGGAAGTTCATTGATCTCATTTTGGATCAGTAAATAATCTTCATTTTTAAAATGTTCAAAGACTTCATCTACTTGTTCCTTACTGATTGCCTGATTAGCTCCTCCAAATAGAATAATACAGTTATCGCCCTCTTCATCATTTTGTATGATCGCATTTCCTGTTCTTACGTCTTCAAGGATCTTAACAAGATCTGTATTTACTCCTGCTTCTTTTAATTGATCTAACAAAAATAGTCCATCCATGCCAATCGCTCCTGCATGATATGTTTCCATTCCTGCACGTGAAAGTGCAATGGACTGGTTTAATCCTTTTCCGCCTGTATATACAGTCAACTCTTCTGCAGACAATGTTTCTCCTTTTTTCACAAAATGAGAAACTTTATATACATAGTCAATATTTAATGATCCAAATGATAATATTTTCATAGAAACCTCTCTTTCTACAATCCGCTCCATCTTCGATATTCTTTTGCTTCTATCCCAAATGGTTCTAATAGTTTTGCTGCAATATGATACATCATTTCTTCTATGCTCTCTGGCATATGATAAAAAGTCATCATTGGTGGAATGATCCGCACATTCGGAATCATTGCCAATTCCTGAAGATTTCTAAGATGAATCGCACTCAGTGGTGTCTCTCTTGCTGCAAGCACCAATGGCCGTTGCTCTTTGATCGTTACATCCGCTGCACGAAGTATCAGATTGTCTGCATATCCACTGTGAATTCCTGCAATTGTCTTCATACTACATGGGACAATGAGCATCCCTTCCGTCTGAAATGATCCACTGGCTGGTCCTGCACCGATCTCTCTTGAATCCAGAACATGATCAGCAAGTTTTTCGACCTCTTCCACCTTCATTTTTGTTTCATGTTCCAAGGTCAGTTTGGCACTATCTGTCATAACCAAATAAGATTCAAAATCCTTCTGCTCTTGCACCAATTTTAGACACTGGATCAAGATTGGAATTCCACTTGCCCCTGTTGCTCCTATGATCAGTCGTTTCTTCATTCAAATAAATTTCCTTTTCCTATTTATATTCTGTATTTTATGATAACCAGTGTTCCGGATCAACTTCCATAAATCTTGCTCTCTTGAATCGCTCTTTCTGATCATATGGAACAGTACAGTCAAAGATTGTCTTGCATGCAATCCCATGATCTCTGATACTTGAAGAACATGTTGGATCGTTGGATGGATCCAGCGGATGACATCTTACCCCTGGAATCGTGATGATATCTGCATCTCCCTGGAATCTTGTATTCATTGCCCATAATACATCATTCATATCGAAACAGTCGACGTCTTCGTCTACCAAAAATACATGCTTCAGTTCACTGAATGCTGAAAATGCAAGAAGTGCTGCCTGTCTTTGTCTTCCTTCATCGCTGGCTTCTCGTTTCTTAAACTGTAAGACTGCCATGTATTTTCCACCGCCTGCGGAGCCGCAGTATACATTCTGAAGACGTCCCGGCATCGCTTTTTCTACCATTCCATAAATACTTGCTTCTGTTGGGATTCCAGCCATGGATACATGTTCTTCACTTGGCCCGATACATGTCTGCATGATCGGATTTTCTCTGTGTGTTACCGCTTTGACTTTGATCAGCCAACACTGTGAACTTGCAGGTCCTGTGTATCCTGGAAATTCTGGCATTGCATAGCCTGTGTGGCTGTTCTGGTCTTCCTGTACTCGGACATTTGGAATCACTTCCCCTTCGATGACATATTCGGCATTTGCAATTGCCATTTCGTTAACTGTTAAGCATTTACAAAGCTCTACTGGTTCATTTCTCAATGCACCTGCTACAGATAATTCATCGTATCCCAGAGGTGTTGTTGGTGCCTCGAAACAAGAACCGATCTCGATCGCCGGATCCACTCCGATACTGATTGAAATTGGAAGTTTCTGTCCTAATTCTTCTGCACGTTCTGCCATTGCTCCGATGTGTCTTGCTCCAGGAGTGAAGAAAATAGAAAGTTCATCTTTTCCCTGAATGCATAATCTGTGGATGGTTACATCATGAACTCCTGTGTCCGGATGTGTTGCATAGCACATTCCCAAAGTGATGTATGGTCCTGCATCTGCAGGTGTATTGGTGGGAGCTGGCACCAGCTCATACAAATTAAAGTCTGGATCTTCCACTTTATGAACAACCTGCTGACATGGTGCATCTCCCTGATATTCCACTGGTGCTATCGGATTATCTACGCTATGATAAAGTTTCTTTCCTAATTCTTCTGGTTTACAGTCCAAGAGCGCTGCCACACGCTTTCTGCTTGCTAATACACCGATGGCTACTTGACATTATTAAATACCATCGCTGGACCTTCTTTTGTCGGGCGCTTTACAGTTCCACCTGCACCTACATAGCGGTAAACTCCCGCAAGTTCTGCCATTGGATCAACTTCTACATCAGTTTCTATGTACTGCCCTTCCATTTGTTTCAAGCGTTTTAATGCACTTCTTAAATCTCTTACTTTATCTTGCATTTGTCTCCTTCTTTCTTATACTTCTCTTTCTCATTTCCAACAACATAATCCCAATGTTCAAGTACTGCTTTTCGATAACAACAGTTCAATGACATGGCATCAACAGAGTCACAAATTGCTATGAAATGAAAAAATGGCAGATGAATCCTTCTCTAGATCCATCTACCATTTCTTCATTATCTTAAAAATATCTTCATTATAAATGACAGATTTCTATCTCATTCTCAACGAATGTCTTACGGATCTTCTCCACAAATAATAATGCTTTCTCTCCATCTCCGTGAACGCATACTGAGTCTGCCTTAATATCAATATCTTTTCCAGTGATCGAAGTCACTTTTCCTTCTTTTATCATACGAATAACTCGGTTGATCGCTTCATCTTCATCTTCGATCATAGCTCCTGGTTTTCTTCGATTCACCAATGTTCCATCTTCTTCATAAGCTCTGTCTGCAAATACTTCACTGGCTGACTTTAATCCACAGTCTTTTGCTGCTTTGATCATCTCGCTTCCAGATAATCCCATAACGATCAGGTCTTTATCATATTCATAAATTGCTTCACAGATTGCTTTAGACAGATCATAATCCTTAGCCGCCATATTATATAATGCTCCATGTGGTTTTACATGCTGTAATTTCACTCCGGCCGCTTTACACATTCCACCTATCGCACTGATCTGGTATAGTGTATATGCTTTCGCTTCTTCATTGGAAATCGCCATGCTTCTTCGTCCAAATCCCATCAGATCTGGAAGTCCCGGATGGGCCCCAACTGCGATCC
>ENA-OPSY01001855-OPSY01001855.1-human-gut-metagenome-genome-assembly--contig:-NODE-1855-length-11242-cov-6.114776_pt1 | contig 11242 bp, 8 predicted proteins | sample MGYA00241464_ERZ501920 | MGnify/ENA primary metagenome ERZ501920 (study PRJEB25962, sample SAMEA2042396) | human gut metagenome | biome: human gut; feature: human-associated habitat; material: faeces...
GCATAAATTCTGTGCATCGCGAAGCGTGTTGCTGTGAACGGAGTGAACAGTAACATCATCAATCCATATGGTTCTTTTTTTCGCATCATATTTTCTTGTAAAACAGACAGTATCGCGGTATAATATGGGTATATAATTTTAGCAGGCTAATCACTTGTTATGCTTGATAAAGGAGGCCGAAAATGAGTAAAAACAAGCACAAATTTCTTACATTTGCTGCTCTGATGACCGGCGCAACTGTTGCTGTTCATTTCATTAACCACACGATTGCTACTGCTGCACAATTAAAACAGATGCTCCACATTTCTAATGACAATTACTTTGAATGGCGCTTTGGGAACATTTATTATACCAAAAAGGGAACTGGGTCACCGATTCTTTTGATTCATGACACTTTACCTGGAGCTTCCGGGTATGAATGGAGCAAAATTGAAGACGAACTGGCAATTGACCATACCGTATATACTGTTGATCTGTTAGGATGCGGACGTTCGGACAAATCCAGCATTACCTATACAAATTTTGTTTATGTTCAGATGATCAGTGATTTTATCAAAAAAATAATTGGTCAGAAAACAGATGTGATTGCAAGTGGTTTTTCAGGCTCTTTTGTTACTATGGCCTGTCACAATGAGAAAGAACTTTTTAACAAAATCATGCTGGTAAATCCGCCCAGCCTGACTCAATTAAAACAGATGCCAAACAGAAAGGACCGCCTGTTAAAAGCAGCTCTGGAAATTCCGATTTTCGGAACTCTGGTTTATCATATGATCGTATCACGTGATAATATAAATAATCTTTTTATCGAGAAGATGTATTATAATCCATTCCATGTGGATAATCAAATGGCAGATGCTTATTATGAAGCAGCTCATAAAGGTGGATATTATACCAGATTTTTGTACTCCAGTCTTGCAGCTAAGTATATAAATATAAATATCTGTCATGCACTTAAGGCACTGGATAACAGTATTTATATTGTTGAAGGTGAAACAGAGCCAAACGGAAAGGCTGTCACTGATGATTATTGTGCCTCCAACCCGGCTATTGAAGTTTCTGTTCTCAAAGAAACAAAACATCTTCCACATGTTGAAGCACCTGAAGCGTTTCTTGAACAGGTTAAAATCTTCTTTTAAGCCTTATATTTAAGCCAGAATGAGTCGACGAGTTGATTTTGAGACAATTTTGAAGGATAAATTTTTTTATTTCAAGGCGAAAAAACGCGACATTGCAGTGGCTACAGCAACCGAATTCGGACAAAATATACCGCAAAGTGGGGCGTGCAGATTGTGAGAATGATTTTTCAAACACGCTCTAATACAACAAAAAGTGAGGCAGGCATATGGAAGAAATTCTATATGCCTGCCTCACTTTTTTATAGATTCGTTTATTCTTTTACTCTTCTGTACTGTCCGTTTCCTGAGAATCTGTATTCTCCTCTTCGGATGTATCAGAATCGTTTGTTGTGCCGGCTGTTTCAGATGTGCTGTCATCGGACTCTTCTATGCTCTCACCTGGCATATCTGTTGAATCTGATTTAGTATCATCTGTTGTTGCTTCGTCTGAATCTGTCTTATCTGAACTGTCTTCTTCTGTTCCGACAACTGATTCAAATACTGTGAACAGTTCTTTTACATTCATCTTATTTACGAGATATACTTTATTATCCACCACTGCCGCATAATAGTTTGTATCGTAGCTATAGTATGCAACTTCCTGTGTATCACCGTCTTCTTCTGTAAATATAGCTGTCAGTTCTGCATCACCGTCAGGTTCATATTTATCTGTCAGACGTTTCTGAGCCGTCATGTTGATCAGTTTATTGTAGAATGTTGTAAATGTTGTTTCATCCAGATCAGAACCATTCAGTTTATAGGTAACTGTTTCTGTATCGTTTCCATCATCATCTGTGGATGTTTCACGTGAAACATTTACTTTATAATCACTGCCCTGATAATTTACTTTGAGGCTTCCGAGGCTGTTTAAAGATACATAACTTACTGTCATATCCCAGAAGTCTTCTTCTGATTTATCAGTGAGTGCGGACAGAGTATCCGTTGACATCGTATAGACTTCATTGCTGTCATTTACCATGACATATCTGCTGCTGTCATCTGTTTCATTTCCAACAAGAATTGTAAGCTGCTTATCTGCCATCTTAGTTTCTTCTTCCGAAGAATCCTCATTGTCTGATGCACTGTCTGAGTTTTCTGATGTTTCATCTTCTGCTTCTTCACCGTCAGTATCTTCAGCCTCAGATGTTTCATCCGTAGTTTCATTTACGCTTTCATCTGATTCTGTATCCTGTTCAGCATCGTCAGCAACTTCTTCCTGATAATCTACTGTGATTGTTGCATATGGTTTATCCAGACCATATTTGCTCTTGTCGTCACATTTATAATCTGCAAGTGAACTATATGCCATGCTTCCGAATGAAGATACCAAAGAACTTACGGTAGCTGAGTCTGCTTTTTCTTCATCCTCGCTGCCTTTTACTGACCAGGTACTTGTATCTTCGTCTTTTGATAATTCATAGGAATTATCGCCGTCTACAGAAATTTTTGTAATGGTATCTGTATTGGAAATTGCAGGGAAATCTTCCATCTGCGCATAATCATTCAATGATTTGGCAAACGGCTCTACGCAGGAAGAATCTATCAGGTATACTGTCTTCTCATCATCATCTTTTCTTACATAATACTGACTGGTGGAGGAATTTTCATCTCCCACATACAGTGTAGTTGTTATGTCATCGCCATCTTCCTCATCAGATTTTGTTACAATCTTAATCGTGTTTGACGGAGAGTCCAGACCATATTCTGAAAGATCATCTACGTCCTCCAGAACTCTGTCTGAATCGACAGATGCAATAGCAGATGCTGCACTGTCCAGAGTAGTCTGATTTACCGGAAAATCTGTTTCGTCTTTCTTTACCCAGCTGTCATCATCTTTTTCAAATGTTGTCTCTGTATCATCAACCATAAAATCCAGAGATTTAATGTTATCTGTTGATGCAGTAAATACAGTTGTGCTTTCTTCAGAATCTTCTTCGGATTCTTTCTGCTCCTGATGGGCTACGTAGGTTTTTACACCTGCGTAAGCCCCGCAGCAGACACCAAGAACTACAACTGCAAGAACCATTTTTACAGTTTTATTCTTCATTTAAGCTTTTCTCCTCTTCATCCAGACTGCAAACCCTACAACAAGGAAGAATCCAGGAATCAGACCGATGGTGCAGATCTTCCAGAATGCAGCATCATAGTCTGTAAGTGTCAGATAAGATACAGACAGGCTCTTGGATGGGATAGATACGGTTGCACTGTCTTCTGTGTCTGTCATCCACTTCAGGGATTCGATGATCAGCTTCTCATTTCCGCCGGATACCATCTGATTTACCTGTGATTCCATCAGATTGGAAGTTGAATAGTATACGATCTGCGTTTCTTTGTCATCATCCAGAGTCTCTGTGATGCTTACTCCCAGATCAAATGGGCCAGCTTCGTCTCCGTCTTCTTTCTCCAGAGTATCACTGTTCAGATCTGTCTTGGAATATGCCTGGTCTGATGTGGTGAGGATACTGTTGATCGTTACGGTATCTCTTACATCATCCATTTTTTTGATTCCCTGTGCATATGGTACAAGTACATAATATCCTCCGGAAACAGTCTCAGAGCTTGCATCTGTGCTGTTTATAGTCGGAACCAGATAATATGGCATCTGCATTGCATAATGCTGATTATCACCTTCAAATACGATTCCAGCTTCTCTCTGAACACCATAGTTTTCCAGAACTGCATCAAAGTTTGGCAGGTCTTCTGTTGTATAATCAGAGAAAATCATCGCCTTTCCGCCATTTTCAAGATAATCAATAATAGCAGTCTTTTCATCTTCTGAAATATCTGTGGATGGAGAATCAATGAACAGGCAGTCTGCATCATCCGGAACACTTCCCTCTGTAAGAAGATTCAGAGACTGAATATCCATGTTTGCCTTCTCGATGTCTTCTTTGATAGTAGAATCCATCTCCTTCTCACCATGTCCCTCGAGTGTATAAAGGATCGGGAGATCTTCGGATGTTACATATCCGATCGCACTTGTGATCTGACCTTCACCGTCGAAACCGGTGGTCTGAGAGCTGTAGGTCTGATAATCAATTGTGCTCTCATAGATATTGTTGTAATCAATGACTTTATTTCTGTCGCCGCATACAACGATCAGACTGTTTGCAGAAAGATCATCACTTGTATATTCCGTTATAAATTTAGGATTTACTACAGGATCCTTCTGCTCTACTTTAATATGCTTGGATTCATCTTCATATTTCTTAAGCAGATTGGTAATATTCTCATCTTCAGAACCGCTCTGTGCAATCTGGTAAATTGTTACGTCCTTGTCCAGATCTTTCAGCATTGCTTTTGTATCATCACCAATACTGTAGAGTTTCTGGCTGCTGATATCAATTTCTGAATATTTGGACGGAATCGCATTTACGATCATGTTGAGCACTACAACTACTGCAATAAATATCACTGACATAACCATTGTGTAAGAGCCGTTTTTGATATGCTTCTTACTGATGGTGCCAATCAGTTTCTTTTTGTCAAATTTTTTATGGTTATTATTTTTCATCTTTTCTTTCAGTTTCATTTTCTTTCACCTCCCCACTAATTCCAGCGTCTCTTCAAAATAGACTGTGTTGTAAGGAACAGGCATACTGCGATCACAGAAAGAAAATATACAATTCCTTTTATATCAAAGATGTTACTTGTAAAATTATCAAAGTGTCCGCTCAGATTAAACACATCCAGGACTTTCTGAATACCGCCCTCAAAAATACTGGATTTTACTACATAAATAATAATCAGTGCCACTTCTCCGATCACACCGATCACTGCTGAGATCAGAATATTCTTGATCATGGTATAGATAATGATGGCTGCTGCCAAGATCAATAACCCAAATGTCACGCATGTCGACATAGATGTCTGAGAGAAGAAGGAAGAAATACCATTCATCATGTAAAATGCAAATAAGAAAACAAATGTGAGTACCGCTGCAATTACCTGGCTCTCAGTTAATGCTGACATAAATACACCGATTGCAATATTTGCACATCCCAGGAGAAAGAATCCCAGGACTGCTGTATATGCAGATGCAAACTCTACTGTGCCAAACCTGGACATAATCAGCGGATAAGTACACATAACTGCCATCGGAACAGCAAATACAGTTACCAGTGCAAGATATTTACCTATTACAATACCGCTCACAGAAACCGGTGCTGTCAGAAGCAGCTGATCTGTTTTCTGTTTTCTTTCCTCTGCAAGTACACGCATAGTCAAAATCGGTACTCCGATCAGGAATGCAAAGGTAATTGCACTTAAGGTGTATTCAAATTTCGGATATGCTGCTGAAAGCTGATATGCTGAAAAATAAATACCTGTCAGTACAAGAATGAAAAAGATAAATAAATATCCTACCATGGATGTCAGGTAACTTTTCAGCTCTCTTTTATATATAGCTGTCATGGTTATTTCTCTCCCCCTTTATCATTATTCTGTTCTTCCGGTATTTCTGCTGATGTCTGTTTTACGTTTGTCTCGTTTGATTTACCGGCATCAGTATCTTTATCTTCAGGTGTATTTGGGACTTCGTCTGCAGATATTGGTTTATCGGATGCAGTAAGTTCAAGGAAGATTTCCTCCAGTGATACTTTCCTAGACTTCATCTCATAGATTGGGCTGTTAATCTCCGACATTTTGTAGAATGCTTCTTCCCGAATGTCATTCTGCTCCTCTGTTGAAACTTTCACACTCCAGAGATTCTGTTTCTCATCTTTTTCCATTGTTACGCTGTTGACTCCCTCGATTCCCTCGAGAGCCTGCCTGATCTGTGTTTTTTCACCTTTAATAAGCATCTCCAGAGTATTGGATCCCTCTGCAAGTTTTCCAAGATTCTCAGGAGTATCGCTTGCTACCAGTTTTCCATGAGAAATGATCAGCACGTAATCGCATACCGCGCTTACTTCAGAAAGTATATGCGAGCTGAGAATAACGGTATGTTTCTTTTTTAATTCTTTAATTAAGGTTCGGATTTCAATAATCTGTTTAGGGTCAAGACCTACTGTCGGCTCATCCAGGATGATCACCTCCGGATACCCCATAATCGCCTCAGCAAGACCAACTCTCTGTCTGTAACCTTTTGACAGGTTCTTTATCAGACGGTTTCTCATGTCTGAAATCTTTACCATATCCATGACTTCTTCGATCATGTTTGCTTTTTTATCTTTTGGGATTTTCTTGAGATCTGCCACAAATTTCATGTATTCCAGGACAGTCATATCAAAATAGACCGGTGGCTGTTCAGGCAGATAACCGATACATTTCTTTGCCGCTTCCGGTTCTTCGAGGATATCGTGTCCGTCAATTTTGACGGTTCCTTCGGTGGATGCGATGTATCCGGTTATCATATTCATTGTAGTGGATTTTCCTGCACCATTTGGTCCCAGAAATCCATAGATTTTGCCTTTCTCTATTTTAAAGGAAAGGTGGTCAACTGCCGTATGGTTACCATATCGTTTAACCAGATTGTTTACTTCAATCAATGTGTTCTCCTCCTCTTAATTTTTGCCAAAATAAAATATAGAAAATGTCCCCAGGTGAAACAGAGAATGGGGGAACCCGAGGACATCTCTATAAAAATAGTTTATGATGAAGTTGTGATGAAATTAGGATAAAAGTGTGATTATTCTGTGATGTTTGTTTGAAAAAAATAGCTGTCCCGAAATCTCGGCATTTTTTGCCAGAAGATTTCATGAGACAACTATACATAGATTTATTATGACAATGGTTCTTTTAATGGTGTTCCTGCTTTACGCGGATACTTTCCAGGTGTAGATTTTTTCTTATTTATAATGACAAGGGATCGGTCAATCTCGGAGTCCGGCAATTTAAAGTATGTGATGTTTTTCACCTGACCACCGAGGATATTGATTGCTTTCTCTGCTTCTTCTGCCTCTTCCTGTACAGTTCCTGATTTATAGGAAATGAAAGTTCCTCCTGTCTTTACATAAGGAAGACAATATTCTGACAGAGTTGCAAGGTTTGATACTGCCCTGGATACACAGAGATCATATTTCTCACGATACTCTTTATTTTTTGCATACTCTTCTGCTCTTCCATGAATCGCCTTAATCCCTTCTAATCCAAGAAGCTCAAAACTTTCCTCAAGGAAGTTTACCCTCTTTTTCAGAGAATCCAGCAGACATGCCTCCAGATGTGGAAAAGCAATTTTCAAAGGCACACCTGGAAATCCGGCACCTGTACCGATGTCCATAATTGTTTTTACTTTTGTCATATCAATGGCTTTTACACAGGCAAGACTGTCAAGAAAGTGCTTTGTAAGTACTTCCTCAAACTCAGTAATACCTGTCAGATTCATAACCTTATTTTTTTCTACCAGAAATTCATAAAACTGGATAAACTGATTTTTCTGCTTCTGGCTCAGCTCTATACCCAGTTCTCTGCATCCATTTTCCAATGTCGTCAGATTATACGGCATGTATTATTCTCCTTTTTCTACCTTTATTTATTATTTTTGTATATTTTACAGGGTTGTTTTATGTGCTTTTATGATTTTATCTGTTATTTATAGTCCGTTATTTTACTCTTTTATGTACTATTTTAATATTTTTTGCCAATTTCTTGTTTTTATAAGCACATTAAAGCGTATTATATTAATTATTTCGTACTGGAAAGATACACCAGTAAAACTGATATATCAGCAGGAGAAACTCCTGAAATTCGGGAAGCCTGTCCGATTGAAATCGGTCTGTATGCTTCCAGTTTCTGACGTGCTTCGATTCTCAGGCTTCCAACTTTCTCATAATCAAGATCTGTCGGGATTTTCTTTGCTTCCAGTTTCTTAAACTGTTCTACCTGTTTTAACTGTCTGCGGATATATCCATCATACTTGATGTTAATGTCAACCTGTTCCTGTACATCCCATGGCAGCTCCGGACGTTCTTTATCAAGTGGTTTGATTGCTTCATAAGAAAGTTCCGGACGGCGGATCAGTTCTGCCAGAGTGGTTCCGGATTTCAGCGGTGTGCTGTTATAGCTTTCCAGAAGGGTCTGAACCTCTTTGTTTGCTCCGATATTTGTATGTTCTACTCTGCTGATCTCTGTTTTTATCTGTTCTTCTTTCGTAAGGATTTTCTGATAATCCTCTTCACTGATGAGCCCTGCCTGATATCCCTTTTTACGAAGTCTCAGATCCGCATTATCCTGTCGGAGAAGTAATCTGTACTCCGCTCTGCTGGTCATCATTCTGTATGGCTCATGGTTTTCTTTTGTTACCAGATCATCAATAAGAACACCAATATAAGCCTCAGAACGATCAAGAATCAGCTGTTCCTGACCTTTAACTTCCAGAGCAGCATTAATTCCTGCGATCAGTCCCTGCGCCGCTGCTTCTTCATACCCTGAGCTTCCGTTAAACTGACCGCCGCTGAACAGTCCTTTGATTTTCTTAAATTCCAGTGTAGGATATAACTGACGTGGATTAATACAGTCATATTCGATGGCATATGCATTTTTTACGATTTTTGCATGTTCCAGTCCCGGTACGGAATGATACATTTCTTCCTGCACATCTTCCGGCAGAGAACTGGACATTCCACCAATATACATCTCATTTGTATAGAGACCTTCCGGCTCAATAAATACCTGATGACGGTTCTTATCTGCAAAACGGACTACTTTATCTTCAATTGACGGGCAATAACGCGGACCGGTTCCTTCGATCATACCGGAATACAACGGAGAACGGTCAAGGTTTGCACGAATGATCTCATGAGTTTTCTCATTTGTATATGTCAGCCAGCAGGATTTCTGCTCTATCTGAACATCTTCCGGATTAGTTGAGAATGAAAATGGTACAACTCTCTCATCTCCAAACTGTTCCTCCATTTTGCTGTAGTCAATTGTATTTCCGGCAATACGGGCAGGTGTTCCTGTTTTAAAACGGAACATTTCAATTCCCAGCTCTTTCAGAGAATCAGTCAGATAGTTGGCTGCCTGCAGTCCGTTTGGTCCTGTATAATTACTTACATCACCGTAAATACATCTTGCTTTTAAATAAGTTCCTGTACAGAGGACCACAGCTTTACAGTTATAAGTTGCACCGGAATATGTTTTTACCCCTGTAATCTTTCCGTCCTCGACCAGAAGTTTTGTTACTTCTCCCTGTTTAATAGTCAGATTAGGTGTATTTTCAAGCGTTTTTCTCATTTCATTGCTGTATGCCTGTTTGTCAGCCTGCGCACGTAAGGAGTGCACTGCAGGTCCTTTGGAACAGTTAAGCATTTTGGACTGGATAAAGGTCTTGTCAATATTTTTTCCCATTTCACCGCCCAGGGCATCAAGCTCTCTTACCAGATGGCCTTTGGAACTGCCACCTACGTTCGGGTTACATGGCATTAATGCGATACTGTCTACACTTACAGTAAACATCACTGTATTCAGGCCCAGGCGCGCACCCGCAAGTGCTGCTTCACATCCGGCATGACCGGCACCGACTACAACAATATCATAATCTTCTACTAACGTTCTCATTTTGTCTCCTTTTATTTTACAACTGCTCATTCTATTCTTTCAAAAATCGCCGAAGGCGATTTTTTGATTTTTATTTACCCATGCAAAACTTGCTGAATATCTCATTTACCAGATCTTCACCAACAGACTCTCCGAGGATTTTACCCAGATTTTCATATGCATTCATAAGATCTATAGAAAAGAAATCTTCCGGCATTCCCCTTTCGATACTGTTTCTGACCAGATCAAGGCTTCTGTCAGCCTCTTCCAATGCTGCTTTATGACGGGCATTTGTAATATATACCTCATCATTAAAGGAAATCTCTCCTCCAAAAAACATATCTTTAATCTGTTCTTCCAGTTCTGTAATGCCTTTTTCTTCTTTTGCAGAAATCGGAATTACAGGATGTCCTGTTTTTTCTTTCAGGATTTCCGGCTGGATTTCCGGCTGAAGATCAGTTTTATTATACAGGATAATCGCCTTTTTTCCAGTAAGCATTTCCATGATTTCTTCATCATTTTCGTCAAGCGGAACAGAAGAATCCACTACATAAAGAATCAGATCTGCTTTCTGTGCCATTTCTCTGGCTCTGTCTACCCCTATTTTTTCCACAATATCCTTTGTTTCCCGGATTCCGGCTGTATCAATAATCTTCAGAGATATTCCATGAAGTGTGATATATTCCTCCAGAATGTCTCTGGTCGTTCCTGCAATATCTGTCACAATAGCCCGGTTTTCTCCGATCAGAAGATTTAACAGTGAGGATTTTCCGGCATTTGGTTTTCCAAGGATAACTGTCTGGATTCCCTCCTGGATCATCTTTCCGTCAGAAGAAGTTTTCAACAGGCGCTTCACTTCTTTCTGTTCATTATCCACAACTTCCAGAAGTTCTTGGGGATATCCATCCAGACTGATATGTTCCGGATCATCCAGTGCCGATTCTATATATGCAATGTGATAAATCAGCTTTTCTCTGATATCTCGGATTGCTTTCTGCACAGAACCTCTTAACTGATCCATGGAACTGCGAAGCGCATATTCATTTTTCGCCTGTATAACATCCATAACAGCCTCTGCCTGGGATAGATCCATCCGTCCGTTCAGGAAGGCACGTTTGGTAAATTCTCCTGGTTCTGCAATTTCGGCACCATTTTTCAGCACTGTATCCAAAACCCTCTGCATAGCATATACACCACCATGACAGTCTATTTCTACTGTATCTTCTCCTGTAAAAGTCCTCGGTGCATGCATGATCATTACCAGAACCTCATCAATCAGTTCCTCTCCATCATAAATATATCCATAATGAATGGTATGAGTCGGAACTTCTTTTATTTTTTTCTTCCCGCCTTTTGATCTGTAGATACGGGAAATCACATCCATGGCATTCTCGCCGCTGATACGGATGATTCCGATTCCGGACGCACTCATGGCTGTGGAAATTGCTGCGATTGTTGTTTCCATTTTTTTCTCCTCACTTGCCTGTTCTATAATAGTTCCGCCCCTGCGGAACAGTAGACTGTTACAATAATTCTGTCATCTTATATACATAACAGGAAAATCACACTGACTACTGTTATTTTTTCGTTACTTTTCACACACCACTATCCCGCGAGGTGTTTTGGCATGAATATGCCAAAATCCCGAG
>ENA-OPSY01001857-OPSY01001857.1-human-gut-metagenome-genome-assembly--contig:-NODE-1857-length-11226-cov-26.440068_pt1 | contig 11226 bp, 12 predicted proteins | sample MGYA00241464_ERZ501920 | MGnify/ENA primary metagenome ERZ501920 (study PRJEB25962, sample SAMEA2042396) | human gut metagenome | biome: human gut; feature: human-associated habitat; material: faeces...
CATATTTCTGACTTATTATCTATAAAATATTGAGTAATAATCGGTTGTAAATACTATGATTGTATTTGAAATATCCTTTATCTATATTGACAATATTTCTTGTTGTATTTTATCCTTATGTATCCAAAAAATATAAATTACTTATAATTATATCAGGATTAGAAACCTTCCTATGTGCTGTTGTTGGTGATAATCCACCTAGAATGTATTTTATAGTTATAGCTTTTACTATATGCTGTTATATTCTGATTTATGTAATAAAAAAAGATTTACTAACAAAATTATTTGTGATTATTGTAACAATAAGTCCAATTGTGCTATTTTTACCAATGTTAAATGCTTCAAATAACGAAGAAACTATTTTTCAGAAAATACAAACTATGTTAACAGATAGAAATGATAATGAATTTGCAGCAGATACAAGAACTTTTTTATATACAGAAATGGCAACAGATTTAACAAAGACTGAATCATGGCTTATTGGAAAGGGAGCATCTGGTCACTATTATTCTTATTTTTTTGATAATTCAAAATTGGGAAAGTATGGTAGAATATCTTCAGAAGTGCCTTTTTTAACTTTTTTATTGAAAGGTGGCATGATGTATGTTTTTGCTTATTTTGGATTATTGTTGTATGCCATATATCTTGGTATATGGAAAGGTAAGAATAAATTTGTAAAGTCTATCGGAATTATTGCTTCTGGATGGTATTTTAATTGTTTTGTTGGGGACATAGTGGGGTGCAGGTTCTATCATTTAGCATTTTTTGCCTTATTAGGTTGTTGCTTGTCACACAAATGGTTAAATTCAACAGATGAAGATATAAAACTAATACTTAAACAAAAATGAAAATAGCTATAGTTCATGCAGGTAATATTGGATTCTTCCCAAAATATTATAATGCGATTTCTGCTTCTATTGAAGGACATAGAGATGCTGTAAAACTTTTTGTCCCTAACTCAGGTAGGAATAAACGAAATACATTAAGTAATCAAATAACGTTTGGAACAAGATTAAATTGGTTTATACATTACTACTTATATAAACTGACAGGTGTACAGGATATCTTTTCTTTGTTAGCTACCTTAAATCTTATAAGGGAAATGAAAAAATATAGTCCAGATGTTATACATTTGAACGTAATAAATGATAAAATCATAAACATTCCTTTATTGGTAAAGTATATCAATGCAAAAAATATAGCAGTAGTATGGACAATGCACGACTGTAGAGCTTTTACGGGGCAATGTCCTTATTTTGACGAGGTAAATTGTTTTCGTTGGAAAACAGGCTGTGGTAAATGTCCTATATGTGAAGCAAAAATAGACAATACTCATATAACTTGGAGCATTAGGCAAAAATGGCAAACGCGAATAAAGCGAATGGTTATTGTTACTCCGTCTAGATGGTTAGCAAGTTATGTAAAAGAATCTTTCTTTAAAAATTATCCCGTTAAGGTTATTTATAATGGTGTAGATATTGATGGGTTTTCAATGCAAACAAATCTTGATGTAAGAAAAGAATATGGTATAGCTGAAGATAAAAAAATTGTTCTTGGCTGTTCTATATTTTGGGAACCTCGCAAAGGATTAGACTATTTTGTTCAGTTGTCAAAGACATTGCCTGATGATTATCAGATTGTATTAGTTGGCAATATTGATGAAGGAAAAAAGAAAGAATTAATAGAAAATAATATAATTTGTACGGGTAGAACCAATACTTTTGAAGAAATGGTAGCTTGGTATCAAACAGCATCTGTATTTTGCAATCCAACAATGGCAGATAATTTTCCTACGGTAAATATTGAAGCATTAGCAGCAGGAACACCAGTTGTAACATTTAATACTGGTGGAAGCCCAGAAGCGATAGATGAAAGTACGGGTATTGTTGTAGAACAAGGAAATATAGATAAACTTTATGAAGCTGTGATAAAAGTTGCTGAGAATAGGAATATTTATACAACCGAGAATAGTATCAGAAAATCTTCGATGTTTTCAAATAATCAGTATGATTTGTATGTAAAACTTTATCATGAATTAATTCCATAAATATGTATTTTTTACTATTGAGTTAAATAATGGTTTGTTATGAAGAGGTTAATAATATCAGATATTAGAAGTTATAATAATAAAGGAAAATCTGTTGGTCATTATATTGCGGTTGCACAAAATTATATAGATTTATATAATAATTATTTTGATGTTAAGGTGGCAGGAGGACCAATATTTAAAGATTCTTTTAAAATAAAGAATTATGTCCCATTACCATATGATTTTATTGAAGGTGGAAATTGGATAAAAAACAAATTAAAAATTTTGATTAATTGTAGATTTTTATTTAAAAGTATATGTAAAGAAGATATTGTGGTTATTCAACAATCAGGTTTATCTACCATATTGTTTGGAATAGTATTGTTTGCCAAAAAAAGATCAAATATTTATATCATTTCATATGATACAGACGCAATATCATCTAAAATAAAAAAAATTATATATTCTTTTGCAAAGAAGAAAATTAAAGGTATAATATGTCCAAATGAAAGGATTATGCATGCTTTTGATTTATCTGGTTGTATAGTTCCGGATTATATATATACAAAAAATATTGAAAATTTTGTTCCCTATAATAATAAAAAGTATGACATAGCAATATTAGGTCGTATTAATGCAGATAAAGGAGTTATAGAGGCTGCAAAATATTTGTCTAATACTAAATATAAAGTATTAATCGCTGGTAAAGCAGATGAAAATTTGATATGTGATTTAAAAAACATCTGCAATTCTTCATCAAATATCATATTGAATTTGGATTTCATAAATGATGAAGATTATAATAATTACATTAGATATTCACGATATTGCTTGTTGAATTATCGTGGAACATATAATGACAGAAGTAGTGGGGTTGTTTTAGATAATCTATTTAATGGTACGCCTATTTTAGGACATAATTGTAGGGCTTTAACATTTATAGAGAAAGAGAAGTTAGGCTATCTCTTTGATGATCTAAAAAATATAGATTTTAATTTAATATTTACTGAAAATACATATGTTTGTTATCAAAAAAATATAATAGAATATTTAAAGGAACATAAAAAGTATAAAAGTAAAGTTATTGAATTTTTAAATCAGTCTTGATATCATATAAATATATTAAGTAAATTCATTATTATAAATATTCATTTTATGAAATGGCTAAAGATTTTATTATCAATTCCTAAGAGTATTTATTTTAATTTTTGCTATTTACCAATGAGTCAAGCTTATAAATTGCCAATATGGATAAGTTATAACACAAAATTTTCAATACGTGGAAAGTTGAAGTTTGATACTCATGAAAAAATAAAAATAGCAATGGTTCGTATTGGTTTTCATAAAGTTCCTATCTGTAATCCCAAAGAACCAACAATTTTATCAATGGCAAAAGATAGTTCTTTAATTTTTAAAGGAACTGCTCATATAGGATGTGGGACAAAAATATATATATCAAACAATGCTCAGCTTATTTTAGGTGATAATTTTGCTGTGTCAGCATCTTCTCAGATTAATTGTTATAAACGTATAATTTTTGGTAGAGACATTCAATTTTCATGGGATTGTCTAACCATGGATGCAGATACTCATAATATATATGATGAAAGTGGAAATATAATAAATGAATCGCGAGAAATCATATTTGGTAATAAAATATGGATTGGCTGCAGGGCAACAATTTTAAAAGGTTCTGTAATACCAGATAATTGTGTAATAGGTTCTTGCAGTTTAGTTTCAGGAAAAAATTTTATTCGAAATAGTATAATAGTAGGAAATCCTGCTAAGTCTATAAAAACAATTTGCAAATGGGAACTTTAAAAGAAAAATCTTCAATACTTTTTATAATGCACATGCCTCCACCAGTACATGGTGCAGCAATGATGGGAGAATGTATTCACAACAGTAAAATTATTAATACAAAATTCGACTGCTATTATATAAATCCATCAGTATCAAACCGTATAGCAGAAGTTGGAAAACTAAATATAAAAAAAATCTTATTATTTTTTCTTCTCCTTTATAAAATATTTAAATCAATAAAAAAGATAAAACCGGATTTGTGTTACTATACTCCTACATCTGATGGTTTTGGAATTTATAGAGACGCCCTAACTATTGCATTAATACAAAAATGCAATGTTAAAGTTGTACTCCATCTTCACAATAAAGGAGTAAAAAATTATAGTAAGCATAAATTTGCTCAATTTGCATATAAAAGAATTTTTCATAATACAAAGGTAATTCTAATTGCACAGGAATTGTATAAAGACATAGAACAATTTACATCTAAAGATAATATATATATATTGCCAAATGGGATTCCTTTAACAATAAAAGATTCTGAGTATAATAAAATAATAACTGAACGAAAGGTATATTCAGAAAAAAATAGATTGTTATATTTAAGCAATATGATGTCAGAAAAAGGTATATGGATATTATTAGATGCATGTAAAGATCTTCATCAAAGAGGATATAAATTCGAATGTCATTATATTGGAAATTGGGGAGATACTACTTTGGATGAATTTCAAAATGAAATTGATAGTAGAGGATTACATAATATAGTTTTTTGCCATGGTCCGAAATACGGAAATGATAAGAAACAATATTTTACAAATTCTGATATATTTATTTTTCCTACATTTTATCATGGAGAAACTTTTGGATTAGTCTTATTAGAAGCCATGGAATATGGACTTCCTTGTATTACAACTCCAGAAGGAGGTATACCGAGTTTTGTTACATCTGAGAATGGCATATTAGTTGAACAAAAAAATGTTCAACAATTAGCAGATGCTATAGAGACTTTGATAAATGATAAGGAAAAGAGAGAATATATGGGCAGTAATGGGCGTCAGGTATTTATTAAAGAATATACAATTGACAAATTTGAAAATCATTTAGTAGATATCTTAAATAAAATATTATCTATTTAAAAAATATGTTTTCAGTTTTAATTAATGCCTATGCCTGTTCTCCGAATATGGGCAGTGAGCCAGGGATGGCGTGGAATTGGTGTGTAAACTTGGCTAAATATTGTGAACTGCATATCATTACAGAAGGCGAATTTCGTGATAAGATAGAAGCGGTACTCCCCACTCTACCACAAGGTAACAATATGCACTTTTATTATAATCCTGTTTCTGACGAAATAAGGAAGATGTGCTGGAATCAGGGCGACTGGCGTTTCTATAAATATTACAGAGAATGGCAATGGAAAACTTATATGATGGCTGAAGAAATAATAAGACAACATCATATTGACATTGTGCATCAACTGAATATGATTGGCTTTCGTGAGCCGGGATATCTTTGGAAAATAGAAGATAAGCCATTTGTATGGGGACCTGTGGATGCAAAAGATAAGTTCCCGATAGCTTATTTACAAGGCGCATCTTTGAAAGCAAAACTATTTATTCGTCTAAAAAACTTCCTGACATGCTTGCAGTTAAAACATTCATCAAGGGTTCGTAAAGCTGTAAAAAAAGCTTCTTATGTAATATCAGCTTCTACGGAGTCAAGAAATAGTTTTGCAAAGTATTTTGATTCTCCTTTGTTGAACGAAACAGGATGTTATTTGCATACAGATACAGCAAAGTTGTATAAAGAGAAAGATACATTTGACTTGTTATGGGTAGGTAAAATGGATTTCAGGAAGCAACTTTCTATAGCTATAAATACATTGGCGAAATTACATAATGAAAAAATCCGTCTGCATATTGTCGGCAGTGGTGATACTTCTCTGTACAAAAAAGAGGCAGAAATACTTGGAGTAGAAAAACAATGTGTATGGCATGGTCAGATTAATCATGATGATGTTCAAAAGATAATGCAGAAATCTGATTTGTTCTTTTTCACCAGTGTAGCAGAAGGAACGCCACACGTTGTGTTGGAAGCAATAGGAAATGCATTGCCAATACTTTGTTTTAACGTATGCGGTCAAGGTGATTCTGTAAATGATTCTGTTGGTATGAAAGTGCCATTGAGCAATCCTCGACAATCAGCTGATGACTTTGCTGAAAAGATAAATTATCTGTATAACAATAGAGAGTATTTACAGAAATTATCTGACGGCTGTAAACAAAGACAAAAAGAATTGTCTTGGGACAACAAGGCTAAACAGATGGTTGAATTGTATAATAAAGTGATAAATAATCAATAGGATAATATCAATTCTTGAATATTTTCTAATTGTTCTTCCTCTAAAAGGAAATAAGGCACAGGATCGCTGTTTCCCTTAAAATAAAAGAAAAGATGCCTGATGCCGGGAGCCTCAGGATAGGTATAGGCTTCAATCTTTGTTACAGGTATATCAAGCGAATTTAATTGACGAATAAGGTCCTTACGCTGTTTGGCATCAAGACCTATATACGCATTATATACTTTATCTATGTAGAACTTTTTCATGTTGTGTGAGACTTTGACAAAATTTCGTGCTTGTGCTTGGCTACGAAATAAATTCTAATGGCTGTTTGGATTTAAAAACGCTGCTTTTTGAATTTTATTGTCATCAGACGACATATCTTCACTTTCAAGTTTCGCAAATACGAAGCTTGAACAGATAACTTATTAATCACGACGTTACATTAGGACACAACGTGGTATGTCCCTACAGTCAGAGGGATAAAATGTAAAACTAGAATAGCATAACAAATAAACACTATGATAAGACTAAAGACGCTCTCTATACAGGAGAGCAGAGATGCACTTGGCAAGTTGCCTGAGGGCAAACTGCTGATAAACACAATTAACGCTCACTCTTATAACACCGCCCTGAAGGACAATCTGTTTGCAGAGGCCCTGACTAAAGGAGATGTGCTTATTCCTGACGGAGTGAGCATAGTGAAGGCATGCAAATGGCTGAAGGCTAAGTCGCAGCCAAAAGAACGCATAGCCGGATGGGATCTGTTTGTGTTTGAGATGGACAAGCTGAACCGCAAGGGCGGTAAGTGCTTCTTTATGGGCAGCAGCGAAAAGGTGCTGAGCCTGATAAAGAAAAGGGCTGCCGTGGACTATCCTAACATAACAGTGGAGACGTATTCGCCACCATATAAGCCGGAGTTCAGCAAAGAAGACAACGATGCCATAATAGAGGCTATAAACAAGGCTAACCCCGACTTGCTGTGGATAGGCATGACGGCACCGAAACAGGAGAAATGGACTTACTCACACTGGAACGAGCTTAACATACACTGCCACGTAGGAACGATAGGCGCAGTGTTCGACTTCTTTGCAGGCACTGTGGCACGTGCACCGATGTGGTGGCAGGAGCATGGACTGGAATGGGCCTACAGACTGCTGAAAGAGCCTAAGAGAATGTGGAGAAGATATATTATAGGCAACACGCTTTTCTTGTGGAACATCGCAACGAAAGGATAAAAGTTTAAGTGAAAAAAGAATAGTGAACAGTGAAAAATCCAATAGCCAAGTTAGCGTAAAATTATGATATAATACAAAATAGGAAGTAAGCAGATTGCAATTAGCTACGCTAACCGTTGGATCTTTATACCCTAATCCTCCGGCACAATACACTTAAACAATAAAGTATTTGTAGAATGATACATAAAAACCTTTCAGACATTATTCCTCAGCTGACATCACACGGATGCGGAGAGAAGCGTGTGCTAATGAACAAGGACGATACGGACACGGACATGACACAGGTGGCCGTGACACAGCTGAAAGCAGGAGAATGTGTTGAAGAGCATGCACACAACACGATGGAAGAGATATTCTTTGTTTTAGAAGGACAGCTGAAGATGACCATAGACGGACATGAGACGGCATGCACGGAGAATGACTTCATACATATAAAGGCAAGGACACGGCACGGCCTGAAGGCGATGAGCGACGTAAGGCTGATGACCATGGGATGTGCCGTGAAGAAAAATGCAGAAAAATAATTCTTTATTAATAAACAGACCAACATTAGGTATTAATTTATGTATAAAAAGATGAGAAATGTAGCATTAATTACAGGTGTAACGGGCCAGGACGGCTCTTACCTAGCTGAGTTTTTATTGGAAAAAGGTTATGACGTACACGGAACTATCAGACGTTCATCGGTTGACTTCCGCGAGCGTATCGCACATCTGGAAGGTCTGCCAAACTTTCACCTGCACTATGCAGACTTGGGCGACTCGATGAGCCTGATACAGGTGGTGGGCAAGGTGCGCCCTACAGAGATATACAACCTGGCGGCACAAAGCCACGTACAGGTAAGCTTCGATTCACCGGAGTTTACATGTGACGTTGACGCAACGGGAGTGCTGAGAGTGCTTGAGGCAGTAAGACAGTGCGGACTGGCAGACAGCTGCCGCATATATCAGGCCTCTACATCTGAACTGTTCGGCAAGGTGGAGGAAGTGCCGCAGAACGAGAAAACGCCGTTCCATCCATACAGTCCGTATGCCGTTGCAAAGCAGTATGGCTTCTGGATTGTAAAGGAATACCGCGAGGCTTACAACATGTTCTGCTGTTCAGGTATCCTGTTCAACCATGAGAGTGAGCGCCGCGGCGAGACGTTCGTTACAAGAAAGATAACGCTGGCAGCGGCACGCATAGCTCAGGGCAAGCAGGACAAGCTGTATCTGGGCAACCTGTCGTCGCTGCGCGACTGGGGATATGCAAAGGACTACGTGGAGTGTATGTGGATGATACTGCAACACGACAAGCCCGAGGACTTCGTGATAGCAACAGGAGTTCAGCACTCTGTACGTGAGTTCTGCTATCTGGCATTCAAGTATGTCGGCATTGAGCTGGAGATCAGGGGCGAAGGCATGGACGAGAAGGGATATGACAAGGCTACGGGAAGATGCCTTGTAGAGGTGTCGCCTGACTTCTACCGCCCCACTGACGTGGTTAACCTGTGGGGTGACCCGACAAAGGCGAAGAACGAACTGGGATGGAACCCGTCGAAGACCTCATTCGAGCAGCTGGTTAAGCTGATGGTTGACTCAGACATGGCCAAGGTGGCTGTTGAGAGGGCCAGCGAGAAGGTGAAGATGAACCTGGCGGAATACCTGGAGAAAGGTATTGTAAAATAGTGCAACGCGCTGCACTATTTTTAGAGAAGACTATCGCAAGCGTTTTTATCAGGTAAACGCTTGCGATTAAAGTAAATAAAAAACGCCATGCGCATTCTCTGGCAGGCAGTGGCGCGTCCGAGCCAGGCATGATGCCGGCCCTGCTGTTGCGCTTCGCTTTTTATTCTTATTGACAACCAAAAATAGAAACAATGTTAGACAAGAATTCAAAAATATATGTTGCCGGTCATCATGGACTTGTAGGATCGGCTATATGGAACAATCTTAAGGCAAGAGGATATGAGAACCTTGTGGGCAAAAGTCATAGTGAGCTGGACTTGCTCGACCCTGCGGCAGTAAAGAAATTCTTTGACGAGGAGAAGCCAGACGCAGTGGTGCTGGCTGCCGCTCATGTGGGCGGTATTATGGCAAACCTGCAGTACAGGGCTGACTTTATATATCAGAATCTGCAGATACAGCAGAACGTCATTGGCGAGAGCTTCCGTCACGGCGTGAAAGACCTGCTGTTTCTAGGCAGTACGTGTATATATCCGCGTGAGGCTCCGCAACCTATGAAGGAGGACTGCCTGCTGACATCGCCGCTGGAGTATACAAACGAGCCTTATGCCATAGCAAAGATTGCGGGACTGAAGATGTGCGAGAGTCTTAACCTGCAGTATGGCACCAACTATATAGCCGTGATGCCGACGAACCTTTACGGCCCCAACGACAACTTCCATCTGGAGAACAGCCACGTGCTGCCGGCTATGATAAGGAAGATTCATCTGGCAAAGTGCCTCAACGAAGGCAACTGGGAGGCTGTGCGCAAGGATATAGGTCTGAGACCTGTAAGCGTGATGCATAACGGTAAGAAGTTTATCGTTGACGACAAGTCGGACGAGAAGGAAATACTAGATGTATTGGCACACTACGGCATAACGCCTGAGGCTGTGACGCTGTGGGGAACAGGAGCGCCGATGAGGGAGTTTTTGTGGAGCGAGGAAATGGCAGACGCAAGCGTGCATGTGCTTCTGAACGTGAACTTCAAAGACACTTATGACGCTTCAGTGAAAAACGCAGACGGTATAGCGGAAATACGCAACTGCCATATAAACGTGGGAACGGGCAAGGAACTGTCGATACGTGAAGTGGCGGAGAAGATTATGGCTGAGATCGGATTCAAGGGAGAACTGCGTTGGGACAGTTCCAAGCCGGACGGCACGATGCGAAAACTGACTGACGTAACGAAACTGCACAGACTGGGATGGCACCACAAGATTGAAATAGACGAGGGCATCCATAAGCTGTATGAATGGTACCTGAAAGGGATATGCATAAACCACAAGACTGTATAGTTTAATTTAAAAGTGAAGAGCTGGCGCGGAGCGCAATTAAAAATGAAAAGTGAAAAATCCATGTGCTTTGTGGATTCTTTTCAATGTAATACAATTGATAATAACCACAACGCTAATGTGCCGGCGGATTTGCACGAGTTGTTGAGCACAGCGAAAAATCTGCCGGAATTGAGTATAAGAACCGAAGGTCAGCGTAGCTAATTTTTGATCCGCTTAAAATACCGCTTATTTAAATAAAGCGGTTATAAATCAGTTAGCTATTAGCCCGAAGAGCTTAACTTGGATAACCGTGGGTCATTACCCACGGCCTGTAACAAAGCAAACAAGCTGCACCCGAAGTGGTGATATTTTGGAACATATGAAGAACTATAAAGCAAAAAAGAAAGTAACAGAAGAACGAAAGTAGCACCACTTCGGGTGCTTTTACTCGTTACACCATATCCGGGCGTAATAACGCCCGGTTACCAAAGTGAAACCCTTCGGGCAGATAGCAAAAAAGAATGTTACTCTATGCAAAGAAAGAAGAAATAAAGCTAAGCCGTGAGTCCAACTAAGCACTTCGTTTTTTCACTTTTATCTGTTAATTCTTAATTGCGTTTTTGCGCCTGCTTTTCACTTTCGTAAGACATTTTATTCTACAACAAAAACGACTAAACCATGCTTTATCCATTATTATTCGAAAGCAACTTGTATTCTAAGGTCTGGGGCGGTAATCTGCTGAAAGCCCTGAAAGGCATAAACGACGGCGACACTGCCCCTATAGGCGAGAGCTGGGAGATAAGTGCCGTGCCGGGCAAGGAGTCGGTAGTGG
>ENA-OPSY01001866-OPSY01001866.1-human-gut-metagenome-genome-assembly--contig:-NODE-1866-length-11183-cov-1.898185_pt1 | contig 11183 bp, 9 predicted proteins | sample MGYA00241464_ERZ501920 | MGnify/ENA primary metagenome ERZ501920 (study PRJEB25962, sample SAMEA2042396) | human gut metagenome | biome: human gut; feature: human-associated habitat; material: faeces...
TAAAAAATCGCTGAGCGGTAATGTTTTTATTGATTTCTAACATGACGCTCTATATAATAATTAGGTATACAGGAGGATTAAAATGGATAACCAGAATAATAAGAATAACAAGAATAATAAACAGGGTATATCGTTTATTTTACTGGTCACAGTTATTACATCGATCCTGGTGATCGCACTGTTCCAGTTTCAGGGAATGACCTCTGCAAAAGAGATTACCTATAATAAATTTCTGAAAATGGTAGATGACGGAGAGGTCAGAAAAGTACAGATCCAGAGTGACAAAATCATGATTGTTACAAAAAAGGACAAGGACAGCGGGGTTGCACAGGAATATTACACAGGAGTGGTGAATGACGATGACCTGACAAAGCGTCTGGAGAAGGCAGGCGTGGAGTTTAAGCAGGAGATTCCGGATACTACATCGGCAGTAGCGATGAACGTGATCTTAACATTCCTGCCAATTGCATTCTTTGTCGGAATGATCATCTGGATGACAAAGCGTATGTCAAAGGGCGGCGGCATGATGGGAATCGGTAAGAGCAATGCCAAGATGTATGTGGAAAAGCAGACCGGAGTTACATTTAAAGATGTAGCCGGACAGGATGAAGCGAAAGAATCTTTACAGGAAGTGGTAGATTTTCTCCATAATCCGGGAAAATATACGAGTGTCGGTGCAAAGCTTCCGAAGGGAGCACTGTTGGTCGGCCCTCCGGGAACAGGTAAGACGCTTTTGGCGAAAGCAGTAGCAGGAGAAGCAAAGGTGCCGTTCTTTTCATTGAGTGGTTCGGCATTTGTGGAAATGTATGTCGGTGTCGGAGCATCCAGAGTGCGTGATCTGTTCAAGCAGGCACAGCAGATGGCACCATGTATCATTTTCATCGACGAGATTGATGCGATCGGTAAAAGCCGAGACAATCAGATGGGTGGCAATGATGAGCGTGAGCAGACACTGAATCAGCTCCTTGCAGAGATGGATGGATTTGACAGTAATAAAGGTCTTCTGCTTCTTGCGGCAACGAACCGTCCGGAGATCCTGGATCCGGCGCTTCTCCGTCCGGGAAGATTTGACCGCCGTATTCCGGTGGAACTTCCGGATCTTAAAGGACGTGAAGAGATTCTGAAAGTTCACGCGAAGAAAGTAAGACTTGGAGATGACATTGACTTTAATACAATCGCAAGAGCTGCATCAGGAGCATCAGGAGCAGAGCTTGCAAATATGGTAAATGAAGCGGCACTGCGCGCAGTCAGAGAGAATCGTAAATATGTAACGCAGGCAGATCTTGAAGAAAGTATTGAAACTGTTATCGCCGGATATCAGAAGAAGAATCAGGTACTTTCTTCCAAGGAAAAATTAATTGTTTCTTATCATGAAATCGGTCATGCGTTGGTAGCAGCATTACAGACGAATTCAGCACCGGTTACAAAGATCACGATCATTCCGCGTACATCAGGTGCCTTGGGATATACAATGCAGGTTGAATCAGAAGAACGGAATCTGATGACACAGGAAGAGCTGATCAACAAGATCGCGACACTGACCGGAGGAAGATGTGCAGAAAAACTGATTTTTAATTCTATCACAACAGGCGCATCGAATGATATCGAGCAGGCAACAAAGCTTGCAAGAGCAATGATCACGCGTTATGGAATGAGTGACCGGTTTGGTATGGTTGCTCTTGAGACGCAGAACAATCCATATCTGGGAGGAGACAGCAGTTTAAGTTGTTCCCCACAGACGGCAGCAGATATTGATCAGATGGTTGTAGATATCGTAAAACACGGATATGATACAGCGATGGATCTTTTGGAGAAAAACCAGAAGAAACTTCATGAGCTTGCAAAATACCTGTATGAGAAAGAAACAATTACAGGAGAAGAATTTATGCAGATTTTGACGAGAACGGAGACGTTGGAAGAAGCAGAAGGGAAGTAACAGATGGCAAGAAGCAGAAACAAGAAAACAGAGATTGAAGAAGAAATAGAGAAGCGGATACCGACAACCCGTTACAATCCGGATTATAAAGTCGGATTGACAGCACAGCAGGTGCAGGAGCACAGACTTCATGGCTGGGTAAACAGGGCAGTTGATCCTCCATCGAAGACAACGAAAGAGATTGTACATGAGAATGTATTTACTTACTTTAACTTAATCTTTCTTGTTCTGGCTATTTTGTTATGTTTGGTTGGATCCTTCCGGAATCTGACCTTTCTTCCGGTTATTATTGCAAATACGTTGATCGGTATTATACAGGAAGTGCGTGCCAAAAAAGTGCTGGATAATCTGACCATGCTAAATGCACCGAAAGCGACTGTAGTGCGAGATGGTAAAAGATCGTTGATTGATGCAGAAGAGTTGGTAGTTGATGATATTGTCATATTTAAAGCCGGCGCGCAGGTATGTGCGGATGCACAGGTTTGTGCAGGTGAAGTACAGGTAAATGAATCTCTGCTGACAGGCGAGTCTGATGAGATTACAAAACATGCCGGAGATCAGCTGATGTCAGGAAGTTTTATTATTTCCGGTCAATGTCATGCAAGACTTGATAAAGTCGGTGAAGATTCTTATATTTCAAAGCTTACACTGGAAGCAAAAGAAATGCAGAATGGTGAGCAGTCAGAGATGATCCGCTCGCTGGATAAATTGGTTAAATGCGTCGGTGTGGCAATCATTCCGATTGGAATCATACTCGTTGCACAGTCTCTGGTATTCCAGAATGCATCATTCCATTCAAGTATTACGTCAATGGTAGCGGCTGTGATCGGAATGATTCCGGAGGGCCTTTACCTTCTTGCAAGCGTTGCACTTGCTGTCAGTTCAATCCGGCTTGCACAGCAGAAAGTATTGCTTCATGATATGAAATGTATTGAGACACTTGCGCGTGTTGATGTACTTTGTGTAGATAAGACTGGTACGATCACAGAAAATACGATGAAAGTACAGGAACTTATTCCAACGGAGCAGTACGATACGGAAAAGATGGAATCTCTTCGTCTTATGGTCGGAGATTTTGTTTCAGCTATGACAAACGATAATATCACAATGGCTGCAATGAAAGAATATTTTACACATTCTTCAGGCGCAAAAGCAATTTCCAAGACAGGATTTTCATCTGCGACAAAGTACAGCAGTGCTACATTTGAAGATAAGACATATGTTCTTGGAGCGCCGGAATTTGTACTTCTGGATGATTACGAGCAACATAAGGAAAAAATCACAGAGCTTGCATCTACAGGTGCCCGTGTTCTCGTGTTTGGTACTTATGCAGCGGAGATTGATGGAAAAGCACTGACAGAGCCGGTAACACCGTTGGGCTATATCTTACTTGCGAATCCAATCCGTGAGGCGGCAAAAGAAACATTCCAGTACTTTGCAGAGCAGGGAGTTGAAGTGAAAGTTATTTCCGGAGATAATCCGGTTACAGTTTCCAAAGTTGCAAAAACAGCAGGTATTAAAAATGCTGAGAATTATGTGGATGCATCAAGTCTTGAGACAGAAGAAGATATTAAGAAAGCGATTCTTGAGAAGACAGTGTTTGGACGTGTAACTCCAAACCAGAAACGACAGTTTGTTCAGGCACTTAAAGAGGCTGGGAAAACAGTTGCTATGACAGGAGATGGAGTAAATGATGTCCTTGCTTTGAAAGATGCAGACTGCAGTATTGCAATGGCATCAGGAAGTGAGGCTGCAAGTAATGCTGCTCAGATAGTTCTTCTGGACTCTGATTTTTCAAAGATGCCGGATGTTGTTGGAGAAGGAAGAAGGGTTGTCAATAATATAAAGCGTTCAGCATCGCTGTTTCTTGCAAAGAATATATTCTCAATGCTGCTTACGATATTCACACTTATATCGGTTAATCTGTACCCTTTATATCCGACCCAGTTATCATTCTTAGGAATATTTACAATAGGTGTACCGGCTTTCTTTCTGGCATTACAGCCTAATAAGAGCCTTATAAAGGGAGATTTCCTGCTAAATGTAGTACTAAAGGCGTTGCCTACAGGTCTGACGGATTTTATTGTAGTTACGATTATAACAATATATGGCAATTGCACAGGTGCACCACATGAGCAGACAGCGACTGCAGCAACACTTGTGCTTCTTACGGTGGGCACTGGTAAGAGTATGTAAGCCATTCGATATAATAAGAGTATGTGTATGCGTTGCAATGGCATGCGGAATTGTATTTTCAATGATATTTTTACGCTCATTATTTGCAATGGTTGTATTAAAGGGGCTGGCACTTAATCTTACTGTTATGATGATGGTTCTGTCGCTGCCTCTGTACAGATATGTATGCAGGATGACGGCATGGCTGATAGATTTCTTTGAGAACCATAACCGTCATTTCAGACACCTGCTTAAAGGCTGATATATTAAAACTGTATTACTGCTTATTTAGAGCTTTTTCAGAGAATTCAGTTGTTACAAGGCTACTGTAAGGAACTGGAGATTTAAGCTCACCAGCCTGCGTAAGAATGTCCTGTAAAAGATTAAAACTGTCTTCGGTGAATACAGTAGAGGTTTTCCATGTATCCTGTGATTTATATCTTTCAACAATTGCGGTTATTGTTGAAATATCGGTTTCTTTAAACTGAGGTGCAATGATGGCCGCAATTTCTGCTGATGAATGTGTGTTGACATAATCAAGCCCCTTCTGTGTAGCGTTAGTGAATTTCTGGATTACATCAGGATTCTTCTTGATATAGCTTTTCTTTGCACAATATGCTGTGTAAGGAACATAGCCGCTTTCTACACCGAGCGAGGCGATAACGTGGCCTTCACCCTGCTGTTCGAGTAAAGTTGCAGAAGGCTCAAATTCAACTGTGTAATCACCTATTCCCGATGTAAATGCAGCAGATGTTGAACCAAAATCAACATTCTGAAGGATTTCAAGGTCTGTTTCAGGATCAATATTATTCTTTTTCAGAATATATTCAAATAACATCTGGGGCATACCGCCAGCTCTGCCGCCGATAACAGTTTTTCCTTTAAGTTCAGACCATTCAAAATTATCATTGGCTTCTCTTCCGACAAGGAAATTGCCGGCACGCTGTGTAAGTCCAGCAAAGTTGACAGCATAGTCATCAGAGCCTTCGGCATATACATAGATTGATGATTCAGAACCCATGAATCCAATATCTGCATCACCGGATATTAAGGCTGTCATTACTTTGTCAGCACCAAAACCATTAGTTACGGTAAGCTCAAGCCCTTCGTCGGCAAAATATCCATTCTCAATGGCGACATATTGTGGTGCATAGAATATAGAGTGTGTAACTTCGCAGAGAGTGATTTTTTTAACGGAATTGTCTGCATTTTCTTTGTTGCAGGCTGTCATTGGAAATGTTGTGACCAGTATGATAGTCATAATAATAAATAATGATATATATTTGCTGAAATTCTTCAATGAAATTCTCCGTTGTAGCTGCTTTTATTGTTATAGTATTATTTTTCTGTAATTTTGTTCCACAAAAGTAATAAAAAGATTGTCATTTAATGAAAAATTATGGTATTATAATAGAAAATTACAGTGTAGATAATTTAATATCTGTATATGGAGGCGCGTTATGTTTAGAAAGAATAAAACAACAGCTAAAGCAGCGTCAGGTAATGATTTGAATACATTGCTTGATGTATTTGATAAGATAATATCTGGTGAGATATCGCATACAGGTGAATCACCGGCTGATACAACACTTTTTGAAAATCCTGAGGTTGCCAATAAGTTTAATGAAGTTGTTGAGACTTATAAGAGATTCAATAATAATTTCGTAATGAGACTTAATGAGGCTATGGAGTCAATTGGCGATAATTCATATGTAAAGAATATGATGGATGAGGTGCAGTCACAGGCTCAGGCTATTGGTGCTATGGGAGAGTCAGGACATAATCTTGAAGAATCTATTAACCACATTAATGTTGCCATGGCTGATATTAAGGACAATACTCATGAGATGCTTGCTGCTACACAGAACAGTACAGCTAATATGAATGAGAGTATTAAGGTTGTTAATGAGTCATCAGAAAAGATTTCGGATATTAACAGACAGGTACAGGAATTTCAGGACAAGATTCATAAGATTGGAGAGATTGTTGATATTGTGAAGAAGGTTGCAAGCCAGAGTAATCTGTTAGCTCTCAATGCTTCTATTGAGGCTGCAAGAGCAGGAGAGGCAGGAAAAGGTTTTGCAGTTGTTGCTGATCAGGTAAGACAGTTATCAAGCAGTACATCAGAATCTGCTGACGATATTGTTAATTATGTAAGGGAACTCAATGATGATATTGGAAGATTGGCAGTATCCATGGATGATACAACTGTTAAGCTTTCAGAAGGTAATTCAAAGGTTGAAGAATCACTTTCAGATATTGAAAGAATGAATAACCAGATGGTTGCAATTAATGATGCTGTTAACGGAATATTCGCAGATATTGATACACAGTCATCTATTACTACAGAATTTGCCAAGCAGGTAGACAGTATTGCGGCAAGCTATGATAAGTTATCTGATAACTGTATGGCTACAGGTACTCATATCTATAAGATTGGCAGATATATTGATACTGCAAGAAGTGATATGTTCAGGTCATTCTCTAATGTTACAACACAGGATATGATAAGAATATTCCAGATTGACCACTTTATCCTTATGTGGAGAGTATATAATAATGCTGTTGGATTTGAAACTCTTAAGGTTACACAGCTTAACAATCCGGATGGATGTAAGTTAGGTAAGTGGATGAAAGCACAGACAGATACGCGTATTACAGGAAGCAGACAGTTTAAGGATCTTGATGCGGCACACAGACAGATTCATAAATATGCTGTTGATTCTTGGAACGCCAAGGAGTCTGGTAATGTAGAACTTGCACTTGAATACTTCCAGAAGTGCTATGATGCATTTGGTGTATATAGTAATAAGATAGAAGAGTTCAAGAGCTATATGAGAACAATTGGTTATACTGATGAAACTGATAAAGTGACTTTCAGAAAGTAATTAAAGTGAATGGTCTCCTATGGTGAAGCATAGGAGACTTATTTTAATGTAAGAAGGAATAGAGTGGTTTAGATAATTATAAGGAGATAGCAAACAGAGTATGGAAGAATATAAAGAAAAAGCAAAGGAAATTATGGTTATAGGCCATAAAAATCCTGACACAGATTCAATATGTTCGGCAATATGTTATGCTGATTTAAAGAATAAGATAACCGGAACAGATAATTATGTGCCTAAGCGGGCGGGACATCTTAATGAGGAAACTCATTTTGTACTGAACAGATTCGGTGTAGAGGCTCCGGAATATATTAAAGATGTACGTCCACAGGTAATGAACATAGAGATAAGGCACACAGAGGGAATAAATAGTGAGATTTCGGTGCGTAATGCGTGGAAATTGATGGATTCACTTAATGTTGTAACACTTCCTATAACAGAAGGCAGAAAACTTACAGGTCTTGTTTCGATTGATGACATTGCCAAATCGTATTTTGAAACATTTGATAACAGAGTATTGTCGAATGCTAAGACAAGTTTTGCTAATATTGTTGAAACACTTGGGGGAAGAGTAATTACAGGTGATGAAAGCGAGATATTTGACAAAGGAAAGATGCTTATTGCAGCGGCTAATCCTGATATGATGGAGAGCATGATTGATGAGGGGGATATTGTAATTCTTGGTAACAGATACGAATCACAGCTCTGTGCAATAGAGATGGAGGCAAAATGTCTTATAATATGTGAGGGAGCAAAGGTATCCAATACAATTGCCAAGATTGCAAAGAGCCATAACTGTATTATTATTGAAACTGATTATGATACATATACTGTTGCAAGGCTTATGAATCAGGCAATTCCGGTTGGATTCTTTATGACACCAAGAGACAGAATTGTATGTTTTAAGACAACCGATTATGTTGAAGATATTCAGGAAATTATGACTAAGAAAAGGTTCAGGGATTTCCCTATAGAGGATGAAAACGGTAATTATGTAGGAACTATTTCAAGAAGAAATCTCCTTCGTTCAGGCAGAAAGAAAGTTATTCTTGTTGATCACAATGAGAAGAACCAGGCAGTCAATGGAATTGAAGATACAGAGATTCTTGAGATAATTGACCATCACAGATTAGGACCTATACAGACAATCACACCTGTATTCTTCAGAAACCAGCCTCTTGGCTGTACGGGAACAATTATTTATAAGATGTATCAGGAGACAGGAATTAGTATAGAGCCTGTTATAGCCGGGCTGATGTGTTCGGCAATTATATCGGATACATTAATATTCAAATCTCCAACATGCACACCTGATGATATAGAAGCGGCAATGGAGCTTGCTGATATTGCAGGAATTGACCCTGAAGTGTACGGAAGACAAATGTTTGGAGCTGGAAGTAATCTTGATGAAAAGACAGACAGAGAAATATTCTATCAGGATTTTAAGAAGTTCGCAATTAATGATGTTACCGTAGGTGTGGGGCAGGTTAATGCAATGGGACCTGAGGATATAGAGAAGATAAAAGCAAAGGAAGTGCCGTTTATAGATACAGTAACAGGTGATGGCGGGCTTGATGTAGTATATTTTCTTATGACAGACATATCAACGGAATGCTCTTATGTACTGTGTTCAGGTAAAAATGCGGATACACTAATGTCACAGGCATTTGGAGTTGACAAACAGCAGGATACATATATACTAAAGAATGTTGTTTCAAGAAAGAAACAGTTCCTCCCGGCCATTATGGAAGCTATGGAGCAGTAGAGAAAATGGAGAATAGTGATGAAGGCATTACGAAAAGATGATCCCTGCTGGTGTAACAGTGGGAAAAAATATTGTGACTGTCATATGGAATTTGATAGAAAATTAGATAATTTCAAGAGAAAGTTTCATAAGGTACCACCAAGAAATATTATAAAGAATGAAGAACAGCTTGTAGGAATGAGAGAAAGCAGCAAGATTAATATTGCTGTGCTTGATTATGTTGCAGAGAATATTCATGCAGGAATGACAACTCAGGATATAGATGATTTGGTATACCAGAAAACAACCGAGATGGGTGGAATACCTGCACCACTTAATTACGAAGGATTTCCAAAGAGTGTGTGTACTTCAATTAATGAGCAGGTATGTCATGGAATACCATCTAAGAATATCCAGCTTCTTGATGGTGATATAATTAATGTTGACTGTTCAACGATATTAAACGGATATTTTTCGGATTCATCAAGAATGTTCTGTATAGGTAATGTTGCACCAGAACATAAGAAGCTGGTGGATGTTGCAAAAGAATGTGTTGAGTTAGGTCTTGCACAGGTTAAGCCATGGGGACATCTTGGAGATGTTGCGGCGGCAATAAATGAACATGCAAAGGCTAATGGGTATTCAGTAGTAAGAGAAGTTGGTGGACATGGAATAGGTCTTGAATTTCACGAAACCCCATTTGTAAGTTATGTAATTAAGAAGGGAACAGGAATGGTCATGGCACCAGGCATGGTATTCACAATTGAGCCAATGATAAATGCGGGACTTCCAGACATATATATAGACGAGGGCAACAACTGGACAATATATACGGATGATGATTCGTACTCAGCACAGTGGGAAATAATGGTGCATGTGACTGAGGACGGATATGAGGTTATGAGCTATTAAAAGTTTGTGTATATTCGCAGATGAACACAAACAATAAAACAGACACAACACATCCATCCTGACAGGACATACAACAATAAGTGAAAAGCTCCATATACTGTAGTGATACATGTATATGGAGCTTATTTTATGATGATGACACAACAGGTTCCGGCGATGTGCTATGTACCGTGGCAGCGTTGGGATGAATTATATGAGCCTTCGCGGGCAATTATGAGGGGGACTATGTTTCCTGTACTTGATAAACCATTTACAGGAGGCAGGTCATGAATTGTTGTAATAATATAAGAAATGAAAAAGCTATGATTATGAAGAATATTTATGAGCTTGGCTTTGCACTTGTTGAAACTATGCTTTATCTTGATACCCATCCGGATGATGCTGCAGCTATTGAATATTATGCAGAGATTAAGGATAAATATGTACAGTTTATGAAAAAATATTCGGATTATTATGGACCTCTCAGTATGGAATATATGGTAAATGACAACTACTGGATGTGGGTGGCAACGCCTATGCCATGGGAATATAAGGGAGGTATGTAATATGTGGAATTATGAAAAGAGACTTCAGTATCCGATTAATATAAAGAATTGTAATCCTACGCTGGCAGCAATGATTATTTCGCAGTATGGTGGACCAGATGGCGAGCTTGGAGCATCAATGAGATATCTTTCACAGAGATATTCCATGCCATACAGGGAGGTTGCCGGATTGCTGACTGATATAGGCACGGAAGAACTTGGCCATCTTGAAATGGTCAGTACAATGGTTCATCAGCTTACAAGAAATCTTACAATGGAACAGATAAAAGGAACTCCGTTTGAGGCATATTATGTTGATCATACGGTTGGAGTATGGCCGCAGGCTGCAGGAGGTGTACCTTTCTGCGCAATTGAATTCCAGTCAAAGGGGGATGCAATAACTGATATTGCAGAGGATATGGCAGCCGAGCAGAAAGCAAGGAGTACTTATGATAATCTGTTAAGACTCTGCCGTGATGATCCGGATGTGTATGAACCGTTGAAGTTTTTAAGAGAAAGAGAAGTTGTGCATTTTCAGAGATTCGGAGAAGCTATGTCGATTATACAGAGCAAGCTGGATTCTAAGAACTTCTATGCATATAACCCGGAATTTAAAAAATAATAAATAGAATGATATTAATAAAATATTATGATAGAATACATTTATAAAAGACTGATTAAAGGAGTACTTATGAAAGAGAAGATATATACTATACCTGTTAATGATGCATTTTCATCAGACTGTGAATGTTCGATTTGTTCAATGTATAAGGCACTGGAGGATGATGCAGTAAGCTATACAATGGGACCTAGTTATATGGAAGATGATATAAGGGCTGTGACTGATAAAAAGGGTTTCTGTCAGAAACATTTAAAGAAAGTGTATGACTGTGAGAACAGACTTGGCTTTGCACTTGTCATGAAGACACATCTTGACAGGGTGATTAATGATATTGAAAGTCTGCAAGATGGAAAAGTGGCAGCAAAGTCTATGTTTAAGAAAGCAG
>ENA-OPSY01001870-OPSY01001870.1-human-gut-metagenome-genome-assembly--contig:-NODE-1870-length-11165-cov-11.051485_pt1 | contig 11165 bp, 10 predicted proteins | sample MGYA00241464_ERZ501920 | MGnify/ENA primary metagenome ERZ501920 (study PRJEB25962, sample SAMEA2042396) | human gut metagenome | biome: human gut; feature: human-associated habitat; material: faeces...
TACATAATATACGTTTTCTTACGAAATATGCGGTACCGCATATTTCTGTACTGAATAGTTACTTACAAGCACATGATATGCACTTTGTGGTGTTTTGTCAAGGTGTTTTTAATTATCAAGAATAATATTGTCAAAGAAATTATTTTTCTTGCCCTTTATGTAGTGTGGCTTTTTGTTTCTGTTGTTATTATTCTTGCTGCCTGTACTATTTCTATCGTTTCTGCTATTCCTGCCACCGTTATTTCTATTACTTCTATCAGCCTTGTTATCGACATTGTTTCTGCCACTGCCGCTATGTTCTGACTTACCGGCCTTGTCTGTGCCCTGTCCGATTTTCATGGTAAGCTGGATGCGCTGCTTTTTGAGGTCAACGCTCATAACCTGCACATCTACTATGTCCCCTACACTGACAGCCTCAAGCGGATGCTTGATATAGCGGTCACATATCTCTGAGATATGCACAAGTCCGTCCTGGTGTACTCCTATATCCACGAAGCATCCGAAATCTATTACGTTTCTGACTGTGCCCTTTAATACCATACCCGGTGTGAGGTCCTTCATCTCAAGGACATCGCTTCTTAGAATTGGCTTTGGCATATCCTCACGCGGGTCTCTTGCCGGCTTTTCAAGCTCTTTAACGATGTCACGCAGTGTGATTTCACCAACTCCTGCCTCGTCTGCGAGCGCCTTGTAATCAGATATCTTCTTTGAGATTCCAACTACATTTCTGTTCTTTACATCCTCCATGGTGTAGCCGAGCTTTTCAAGCACTGCCTTTGTGGCATCATATGACTCAGGATGCACGCCTGTGGCATCAAGTGGGTTCTTTCCGTCTGAGATACGCATGAAGCCTGCACACTGTTCAAATGCCTTCGGTCCAAGCTTTGCTACCTTAAGAAGCTGTGAACGTGATGTGAATTTACCGTTTTCCTCTCTGTAGTCCACGATGTTTTTGGCAATGGTCTTTGAGATGCCTGATATATACTCAAGCAGTGAAACTGATGCTGTATTTAAATCTACACCAACCTTATTTACGCAGTCCTCTACAACTCCTCCGAGTGCCTCTGAGAGCTTTTTCTGGTTCATATCGTGCTGATACTGTCCGACTCCGATTGACTTTGGATCAATCTTTACAAGCTCAGCGAGCGGATCCTGAAGTCTACGCGCCATGGATGTGGCACTTCTTTGTCCCACATCAAAATTCGGAAACTCCTCCGTGGCAAGCTTGCTGGCTGAATATACTGACGCACCTGCTTCATTTACTATGATGTACTGCACCTTTACCGGAATTTCCTTTAACAGCTCGACAATCACCTGCTCTGACTCACGCGATGCTGTTCCGTTTCCGAGTGAGATAAGAGTGACATGATGCTTGTCTATGAGCTTTTTGATTACGGCCTTTGCCTCCTCGACCTTGTTCTGTGGTGCTGTCGGGTAGATTACTGTGGTATCGAGCACCTTTCCTGTAGGGTCTACGACAGAAATCTTGCAGCCTGTACGGAATGCCGGATCCCATCCAAGCACAACCTGTCCTGCAATTGGAGGCTGCATGAGAAGCTGCTCCAAGTTCTTTCCGAATACCTTTATGGCACCATCCTCTGCTTCCTCTGTCAGATTGTTTCTGATTTCACGCTCTATGGCAGGTGCAATAAGCCTGTCGTACGCATCCTCCACTACCTCTGTGAGTACGGCTGCTGTAGGCGCTCCATCATTTGTGATAACCTGCTTTTTAAGATATTTTATGATATCCTCTGTCGGTGCCTCTATCTTTACTGTAAGGATCTTTTCCTTCTCACCACGATTAATTGCGAGTGTTCTGTGACCTGCCACCTTGGAAAGAGCCTCATCAAATTCATAGTACATCTCATAGACAGACTCTGCCTCCGGATCCTTGGCTGTCGATATAAGACGCCCCTTTTGCATGGTAAGCTCTCTGATTTTTGTTCTGTAATCGGCATTGTCGGATACGTTCTCTGCAATGATATCCTTTGCTCCGGCAAGTGCAGCCGCTTCATCTGCCACGTCCTTTTCTGCATCCACATATTTAGCTGCTTCTGCCATGATATCAACAGACGATTCCTGCGCTAAAATGGTCTGTGCCAGTGGCTCTAAGCCCTTTTCCTTTGCGATTGTGGCACGGGTTCTTCTCTTCGGACGGTAAGGTCTGTACAAATCGTCAACCGCCACCTGTGTCTGTGCCTCAAGGATTGCCTTCTTAAGCTCATCCGTAAGCTTGCCCTGCTCCTCAATGCTTGCAAGCACTGTCTGCTTCTTGTCCTCAAGATTACGTAGATATGTCAGTCTGTCGAAGAGATTTCTGAGCACCTCATCATTTAATGAGCCGGTTGCCTCCTTTCGGTATCTGGCGATAAAAGGGATGGTATTTCCCTCATCTATCAGCTTGACAGCGGCCTCGGCCTGTCCTTTTTTTATCTGCAGTTCTTCTGCAATTGCAGCAATAATATCCATTTTTTTACCTCTTTAAAAAACTTATTCTTTTCGTATTATAAATGAAGTGATACAATAAAATCAACTTTATAGAAAGGAATTTGATTATGGATCCACAAAAATTTGATTATAATCAGGATTATAACTATAATTTCGGCAGCAATTATGGGCCGGGCTTTAATCCCAACAACAATTTCTACAATAAACGCTCACGCAATATGGAGGTTGCAGCACTTGTGCTTTCAATAATTGCCATCGCGTCGTGCAGCTGTATTTATGTGTCTATCATATGCGGCTCGCTTGCCATGATTTTTGCGTTACTGTCAAAAGGCGGTGCCACCTCAATGAGCAGCATGGCTATGACCTCATTCTGGATTGCGTTTGCCGCTGTTGTTATCACTCTTATTATCTATATCGGTTCGTTTGCCGCCATGCTTCACGAATACGGAAGCATAGAGGGTATATTAAAGGAATACCAGAACCTGACCGGTATCGACTACAATGAGCTACTTAAGCAGATGAATACCGCAAAATAATATAAGCATATTTTTGACTATACAGTTTACCACAATAATGGCAAGTGCAAGCCACATATATAATGGCCTGAAGTGCATTCCGATGTGCAGCCTGCCGCGGCTTATCCGCTGCAGTGTCTGTGACAGCATAAACCAGCCTCCAAAAACGGCTGTATACGGCACAAACGGATGGAGTACAAACGACCTTATCAGATGTCCATGCAGCAGCGCAAATGTGGCTCTCGTGCCACCGCACCCCGGACAATAGTAGCCTGTATATGCGTGCAGCGGACACGGAGGCACCTTTGTGAGTATCTGCGTACCGCATACTCCAATCACTGCCGCAAGAGCCGCAAATATAGCTATGCATATCCAGCCCGTTATATAGAAATACCTGTCGATTGTTTCATCTGTCTGCATGATATTAGTGGTCCTTCCTGTGATTTTGTGTAACCATATGAATACAAGTATATGCTATATATCTGACAATTGTCAAAGCATTAATTTAAACATTAACTTAAGCCTAACTTAAGCATTAATTCAAAACTATTATTTCAGGAGAAATATAATGAACCCAAAAAAGAAATCCAAAGAATTAAAAAGAATATCAAGAGAGAACCTGAACGGAAGATACAGACTTAGCATGAGCGTTTTTCTCACTGTCACACTCATAAATCTGTTTAGTGACCTGCCGTTTACCTACCTGCTCGGAAATGTATATGCGACAAAGGTTCAGACCGTCATCTACTACATTGCCGAGGTGCTTTTATCTATCGTGGTCGGCGTGCTGCAGATGGGACTCATACGTTTCCACCTTAATATGGCAAGAAAGAAAGAGTGCCGTATCAGCGATGTATTCTACTGCTTTATGAATCACTCCAACAGATATTTCGGAGCATACATCATATATTATGCCATCTCTATGATTGCAAAGGCGCCTTTCCTTGTAGCCAGAAACTTTTTCAAGCTAAGCGGCGACACTATGGGAATTGCTATCGCTTTATATGCTGCAAGTGCCGTACTCAGCTTTATTGTACTGGTTCTGTTTCCGTTTTACCTGTATCTGGTACTCTCTCGCGATGATTTATCAGTATTTGCATGTCTGACTCATGCCATAAAGCTGATTCGCGGCAACATACTCAGAGTCATCTACATTAACGTAAGCTTCATCGGTATGCTTGTGCTTTGCGTGCTGTCGCTCGGCATCGGCCTGCTCTGGGTGGAGCCTTACTATGAGCAGACCTTTACAAATCTCTTCCTCGATGTGACCGGGGAGCTGCCGACAGTGGACTGCATGGTGTAACAATACCGCAGATGTAGTTCTTAAATTTTATCATAAAAGTATATTAGGTGCGTGGAGTGGGTGGCTTACAGATTATATGTCATCTGCTCGATTTACGACGTGCCGTGTGGAAGTTATATGCCGCCATCAGCAAAAGCGGCGCGGAAAATACTCGTTCAAGCAGCACAACCTGAATTTATATATTGAGGTAAAATGCGCGTTTGATTTTTCGCGCCTAATAAGCTCTGCTGATGGCGGCATTTACTACCACTAGGCTAAGGAGTTATAAGAGCAGGTGACATGTAATCTGTACGCCACCCGCTCCACGCACCCACTCTCAACCTAAAATCGAAGCTCTACATCTGCAGCAACCGGTCCATAATCCTTGACGCAACGCAGCTCTTGTCCATGATTTCAAGCTCTGTGCAGTCGTCAGCCGTGATGAGTGTGACCACATTGGTGTCTGTTCCAAAGCCTGCGCCTGCTACCTTTAGGTTATTTGCCACTATCATATCTGCATTTTTCTTTGCAAGCTTTGCTTTCGAGTTTTCAAGCATATTCTGGGTTTCCATAGAAAAACCGCATATGAGCTGTCCCTTAGCCTTGTGTGCTCCGAGGTATGAAAGTATGTCCTCTGTGCGCTCAAGCTCAATTACAGACTCATATGAGCTGTCATTTTTCTTTATTTTCTCATCAGCCGGATGTGATGGGCAAAAATCCGCTACTGCTGCGGTCATGATGATAATATCCTGTTCAGCAGCCTTTGATTTCACCACGTCTGCCATGTCTGCGGCCGATGTCACATTTACCACATCTACAAACATAGGTGGCTCAACCGATACTGAAGCGTTGACCAGTGTAACATGCGCACCGCGGAGCATACAGTTTTCTGCTATGGCACGCCCCATCTTGCCTGTTGAGTGATTGGTGATAAAACGTACTGGATCTATTTTTTCCTGCGTCGCTCCGGCTGTGATGAGTACATTCTTGCCCGCCAGGTCCTTTTCACAGGCTATTGTCCTCATTATGTAGTTGAAAAGTGTCTGTGGCTCCGGCATTTTTCCTGCACCGGTGTCTCCGCATGCAAGATATCCTTCAGCCGGCTTTATCATCTCAAAGCCGTAGTGTTCGAGCTTTTTGATATTGTCCTGCACAATCCTGTTCTCGTACATATTGGTGTTCATGGCAGGAGAAACAAGCTTAGGACATTTGGCTGCAAGTATTGTGGTGGTAAGCATATCGTCTGCGATTCCGTTTGCCATCTTGCCTATCACATTGGCTGATGCAGGTGCCACCATAAAGATGTCTGCTCTCTTTGCAAGCGCCACATGCTCTACATTGAATTCAAAGTTTCTGTCAAATGTGTCCACGAGGCACTTGTTGCCTGTGAGAGTTTCAAATGTGATTGGATTTATAAAATTTGTTGCATTGTGTGTCATTATGACGTTGACATCGGCGTGCTGTTTTACAAGCATACTCGCAAGGTTTGCTATCTTGTATGCCGCTATACTTCCTGTCACTCCCAAAACTACTGTTTTTCCTTTTAACATGATTTTCACCTCTGTATAAAACTATTATTATTCTGCAGTCATTTTTTGTTTACATCGCAAAATGCTTTGTAGCCATCCACAGACTTTGCACTTCTAGCTGCATTGGCAATGGCCTTTGCCATGACATAGGCACTCATTGGCCCCACCAGATTGATATCGGCAGGCACACTGCCCACTGATACAGCATAGATTGAATCTCCGTCTGCCATCGTATGCACGGGTCTGATTGCTCTGCCATAGCCATTGTGAGCCATGGATGCCACCTTGTTGAGTGCGGTCTTGTCAAGCTTTGCATTTGTTATTATTGTACCAATTGTGGTGTTTCCTGTAAACATATTCTGAATCTTCGCCGCTGCCTCAAAATACGCTGTCTCGTCATCAAAAAGCAGCCCATTTTCATCCAGTGCTCCGGCAATTTTCTTATCTGTATCTATATCATATATGTCACCAAGTGCGTTCAGTGTCACCACTGCTCCAACCTTTAGTTCTCCAAGCTGTACTGCATAGGCTCCTATTCCGCTCTTCATGCTGCGCTCACGCCCCATATATTTGCCGACTGTTGCGCCCATTCCGGCTCCATAATTTCCCTGTAAAAAAGTATCATAGGAAGCGTTCTCACAAGCCTTGTATGCCATTTTGCCATCAGGCCTTGCATTTTTATCACCTATTACCAGGTCAAAAATACACGACTGCACCACAAGAGGCACCTTTGTGACTCCCACATCAAAGCCTATATCGCGCTCCTCCAGATACTTCATCACGCCTCCCGCTGCATCCAGACCAAAGGCAGAGCCGCCTGACAGTACAAGAGCATGGATACCCTTTGCGTCTGCCACAGGATTTAAAAGTGGTGTCTCCCGCGAAGCCGGTCCGCCTCCCCTTATGTCAACTCCCGCCGGTGACTGTTTATCAAAAAGAAATACCGTACAGCCGGTCAAGCCCTTAGTGTCCTCGGCTTGGCCTATTTTGAAGCCGCCGATATCCATTATGTCTATTTCATGCATATGTTTCACCTTGTATCATGCCTTTCTTTTAACTCAAATGCTTTTTTACCGTTCCCAGTCCAACTGCTTATAAAACAGGCGGACCTTATCAGTCCGCCGTACATACAATTTCACATTTATTTTAAATCTATCTGAATTTATTTTGCTGCAATTGGTTTGATAGTATTTAAAACCAATCCAACAAGGTATACGATGATTGCTGCAACTATTGCCTCAATGACTCCGTTAAAGCTGATGACTCCGGTGATAACGCCCAGCACCGCGTTTCCTGCCACACCGATTGCATCTGCATAAGCATCCTTGTAAAGCACGAAGATTGAGCCCATTACAAGCAATGTATTGGTCATGGCACCGGCTACACCTGCATATACAAACGGAATAACCTGTGTGCTCTTTCTGATAAATACAGCCTCAACTACTATAAATACTACAGCTCCGACTGCTATGCCGATTCCTAAAGCGGCTGCCTGTGAAAGTGACTCTGACATCTTGCCGAGGAATGCATATACTCCGAATGCAAGGAATACTGACATGAGCACATTTAAAACTGTGCCCCAGAGATTTTTCTTCTCTGACGCAAGCACCTTTTTGATGCCTATATATACAAAATAAGGTATAACACCTACTAAAATTCTTGGAACAAATGCTATGAATAAGCTCTTAAATATACCTGAGGTTCCGACCAGGGATGCGGCAAGCACCGGCGAAAATACAAAGGATGAAAGAGTTCCTCCAACTATAGTTGCCTTTAGACAACTGGTAAATCCGAATACAAATCCAAGGAATGCTCCCTTTTTAGGTCCGCAGAAAAGTGAACCGAGGATTACCGGAATGTGAATAATCGTAGCGTTGATAACTACGAGCGGAATATATCCGAGTGGTGTGAATGCCATGATAATGATAATGGCTGTGAATAAACCTGTCAGTACAAGTTCGTTTGTTTTTGAATTGCGCATTGTTTTTCCTCCTTTTGGTAAAAGCCCATATGGGTCTCGTCCTAATTCTGTTATGCTGTGATTCTGTCACACGGCATAAAAGCGCACATGAAAATTGTATGGCTGCTGGATTCTCGTATGAGTAACCCGCATTTATGTATCATACCACCGTGCAAGAAGTGTGTAAAGCAGTTTTTGTTATTTTTTTAACAATTTTTTAACAAAATGTGTTGGTGCCGTGCAAATCACTGACATATACATCGACATCTTACATATGCTGCATTGTATCGCACAAGCGTGAAAAAAATCCCCGGACATCGTATAAATGTCCGGGGAAATTATTTATTCTACTGTAACTGATTTTGCAAGGTTACGTGGCTGGTCAGGGTTTAAACCCTTTCCTGTTGATGTGTAGTAAGCGATAAGCTGACAGATTATAACTGACTCGAAAATCGTAAACTCATCCGGTGCCTGTGGAAGTGAGATATGCACATCACAGATTGACTTATCTGTAATATCCTTATCCTTGCTGAGAAGGATAACGTATGCGCCTCTCGCCTTTACCTCGCGGATATTTGAGATAACCTTGCTGTATACATGGCTCTGTGTAGCAACTGCAATAACCGGAACGCCCTCGCTGATGAGCGCGATTGTACCGTGCTTTAACTCGCCTGCTGCATAAGCCTCAGCATGAATATAAGAAATCTCTTTGAGCTTGAGTGCGCCCTCCATGCTTAATGCATAATCAAGTCCTCGGCCTATGTAAAACGCATTTGTAGCATTTGTCATTCTCTTCGTAAGCTGTTCAATCTCAGGTGCCTGTGTGATAACTGACTCAATGAGATTTGGAACCTCCTGCAGATTCTCAATAAATGTCTTTGCCTCTTCCTTGGTCATACGGCCGGATACAAGACCAAGCTTGCATCCAATCAGGTAAAAGCTTGCCACCTGAACTGTGTATGCCTTGGTACTTGCCACGGCAATCTCAGGACCTGCGTGTGTATAAAGTACATAGTTACTCTCACGGGCTATTGTTGAACCCTTTACATTTACGATAGAAAGCGTCTTTTTAGTATATTTATTAGCAAGACGAAGTGCCTCTAAGGTATCGATTGTCTCACCTGACTGTGACACAAAAATAACCATTGACCTGTCTGTGAGAACAGGCTGCTCATATCTGAACTCTGATGCAATCTCAACAGAAACAGGAATACCAAACTTGTTCTTTAAAAGAGCTTTTCCGACCATTCCTGCATACATGGCTGTACCGCATGCTACAACTGTTATGTCGCTTATATCCTCGAAGAACGAATCAGGAATGTTATCATCCTCAAAGCAAGAAAGTGAATCCTTGATTCTTGGAGTGATAGTCCTTGTGATAGCTGTCGGCTGCTCATGAATTTCCTTGATCATGAAATGCGGATATCCATCCTTCTGAGCTGCCGTTACATCCCAGTTTACCTCAAGATAATCCGGCTCAACTTTCTTACCCTCTAAATCCTCCATTTCGATTCCATCAGCAGTCATTGTCATGATAGTGTACTCCGGAAGTATAAAATAGCGCTTTGAATATTTGATAAACGCTGTAAGATCTGATGCAATAAATGCTCCGTCATCGCAATATGTTGCAACCATCGGGCTTACATTTCTGACAGCAAAAATCTTTCCCGGCTGATCCTTGAACATGATACAGAACGCAAATGAACCCTGAAGCTCTGCTACTACCTTCTTAATAGTAGCCTTTGGATCTCCGTCATAGAGCTTGTTGATAAGAGCCGCTGCTACCTCTGTATCTGTCTCAGATATAAGAGAGTCTGCAAGATCATACTTGTTTACAATCTCGTGGTAGTTCTCAATGATACCATTGTGGATGAGTGCGACATTTCCAACCTTGTGAGGATGAGCATTGGCATTGGTAACTCCGCCGTGTGTTGCCCATCTTGTATGTCCGATTCCACAGGTTGAATTGTTCTCATCATCGCAGATAGCGAGAAGATCCTTAACCTTTCCGACGGTTTTGCGAATAGAAATCTTGCCTGTATCCTTGAAATAAGCAATACCTGCACTGTCGTATCCACGATACTCTAACGCTGCGAGTCCTTCCGTCAAAATCTTCTGAGCCTCTAAACGGCCCGTAAATCCTATAATTCCACACATAGTGTTAGATCTCCTTTTCGATATATAATTTTAAATGTACAAATATGTAACTGTTCTGTACTGAATAGCTACTTGATTTTTATGGTTCTCTCGCTTTGTTTTGATGTCTCCATCATATTTGGCTCGAGATACGCATCCATATATGCGTCCAGGCATCCGCCGAATTTTCGATAACCTGAAACCTCGTTAACCGGCATCATTTTTTACGTACCTGCCGGTGCATGGCGCTAAAGTTTTTAACTTTTCGAAATCCAATTCCTCCACTTTCATCGGACGGTGTTATTCTATCATAAACCAAAAGTACCTACAACAGTAAAAAGTGCTGAAATTTTCGTAAATGTTGGGGTAAATATATAATATGCGACTATATATCGGATTATAATCAAAATCTATTCTCCGGATCAATTATTGATATTATCGATACTCAATGTAACAAAATGGTCCGGCATATTTGCCGGACCGTGTTTTATTGCGGTATTGAAAATCCCGCTGCCATCATCTGTTTCTTAAATTCATCAATATACAGATTTAATTTCTGTGCACCTCTTGCAGTACTATAGTCTCCACACTGCACCGAGTCAAAAACTTCGGTTTTTCTTCCCTGTTCAATACCTTCTTCTCTCTGTTCTTCCCATGCTTTACACATATCAATCACCTCTTCCTTGCCATCGGTTTGTATATTCATACCTGCAAATAAATTTATTGCCTCTACAGTTTCTCTGTCCATATTCTTAAATTGTTCATCTTCCTGCAAAACAGCCTGTAATCTATTCTTATCCGAGGCATTCTGCAATACCTCAAATAGCTGTTTAAGCTGTGTCCTGAATTTTGTGAAATCCATTATGCTCTTAGGCTCCAGTAAATTAATCTTGTAATCCGAAATGAATGATAATAATTCTTCATCAATGTCTTCAAGCATATCAGTCAATTTTCTAGGTCCATTCCATTCTTTTACACATAACTAAACAGTAATGGTAATTACCGGTATCAACCTGTCATTTGCGGTAAATCCGGAAAGAAATTCATCTGGTGTTTCGGTATCATGCTCACGACGATGTTTCTTCGCTACTTCTCTTACTTGTTTGCCATACGCAAGTGCATCATAGATCATGTTTTTGACAGGCATAGCATAATGAATATCTGATTAATTTTCCATCCCCACAAGAAAAATATATGTCTTTCCCGTATATTTAACATGGATATTTTTAAAAATATCTCTCCACTTTTGCACTGATATCATATTAAGACTGAGTCCTAATGCTGTCAGTACCTCC
>ENA-OPSY01001879-OPSY01001879.1-human-gut-metagenome-genome-assembly--contig:-NODE-1879-length-11144-cov-3.160880_pt1 | contig 11144 bp, 16 predicted proteins | sample MGYA00241464_ERZ501920 | MGnify/ENA primary metagenome ERZ501920 (study PRJEB25962, sample SAMEA2042396) | human gut metagenome | biome: human gut; feature: human-associated habitat; material: faeces...
TGTAACGGAGGCTTCCGTCCCAAGCTACTAAAGGCTCTGCCTCGTTTGCCCGGCCCTCGGCGGCCCACGAAACTCTGCCCCGCTCTCGCCCGTTTTCACTGTCCGGACTCACTGAAGATGCGCTTTGCAGGTTCTCTTCCGCCTCATCGGTTTGATTGCATTATACACTTTATCCGTGTAAAGTCAAGAGGGAATTTCAAAATTTTCCGTCAGATTTTTTCACGTTTCATCACTCGAGGTTGAGTTTGTTTCGCATCAGCCAGACCGTCAGCCCGAACCAGAAGACACCGAATGCTACCGCGATGCCCAGTGTGACCATCGCGCTTCCCATGTAGCCCAGAGCCGAGACGGTGGTCTCGATGCTGCCCACATCGCCTACGGCGCTATAGATGGCCGTCTCGTAGACGCCGGTGCCGATCTGGAGCAGCTTTTCGAGCCAGCCCTGCACATACTGCATGACAAAGAAGCTCAGGATGCCCGCCAGCGCAGGGTGGTTCTTGAACTGATGTCCCACCATGCAGGCAGCATAGATGCAGGCGATGGCGCTGACCATCCGCACGAAGCTGACGACGCCGCTGAAAGCCAGCGCCCCCCAGAACTCCATGTTATAGCGGGCGAATGCCTCCCGGATGATCGACCACATCCGCGGCAGCTGCTCAAGCAGGTCCATATCCGCCATCATCAGGACAGCCAGAATGCCGAAGGAAAGGCAGGCTGCGAGGATGCTGCACAGGCTCCACACGGTGCTGGAGATGAGCTTCGAGGTCACAAGCTGTGTTTCCGTCACCGGCAGGGTGTGCATCAGGTAGCCCTCCCGGCCCAGCAGGTTGCGGTAGAACCGCTGCACGATGGTCATGATGGTGACGACCACGGTGCCGATGATGACGGCGGTGTAGACAAGGCTCAGCAGGCCCACGAGAGTCGAATAGGCGTCACTATTGGTGCCGTTCCATCTCCAGACGGACCCGCCAAAGAGCACCGACGCCGCCAGCAGGGCCAGATACATTCCGCCGTAGGTGCGGGCCGTGGCCCAGAACTCATATTTCAGTAACTTTTTCAACATTTGAATACCTCCCGGAAATATGCATCCACACTCATGCCCTCGGTCTCGCGGAGCTCATCCACCGAGCGGTGGGCGAAAATTCTGCCGTTCTTCAGGAACACAGCCTCATCCAGCACCGGCTCCACATCCTCGATGAGGTGGGTGGAGATGATGACCGAGGCGTCCCGGCTGTAGTTGGTGAGGATGGTGTTCAGGATGTAGTCCCGCGCCGCCGGGTCCACGCCGCCGATGGGTTCATCCAGCAGGTAGAGCCGGGCATTCCGGCTCATGGCAAGGATGAGCTGGACTTTCTCCTTGTTGCCCTTGGAAAGGCTCTTGAGGGGTGCTTTGGGCGAAAGCTCCAGCTTTTCCAGCATCTCATTCGCCTTGGCGGGGTCGAAGTCGGCGTAGAAATCCCGGAACATCTCCACCAGCTGCTCCACCCGCATCCAGTCGGGCAGCCATGCGGCATCCGGCAGATAGGAGACGATGGCCTTCGTGTCCGGGCCGGGGTCCATGCCCGCGATTCGGATGCTGCCCGCCGTGGGCTGCAAGAGGCCGTTCGCCAGTTTGATGAGGGTGGTCTTGCCGCTGCCGTTGGGGCCAAGCAGGCCCACGATGCGGCCAAAGCCGATGTGCAGCTCGATGTTATCGAGGGCGTTTGTCCCCTTCTGGTAGGATTTCGTCAGGCCCTCACAAGTTAAAAGTTCCTTCATTTCAATCACTCTCCTTTGTTTCCCAGCCCGTCATAAGCTTTGCGGCCTCTGCCGGGCCGTAGCCGATGCCGCGCATTTTCTCGAGATATTCGGCGGTCATGGCGCGGGCCGTCTCGTCCCGCAGCTGTTCCAAAAGGGCTGTATCTTCGGTGACGAAGCGGCCCGTGGTCCGCTCGGTGTAGACGAGCCCTTCCGCTTCCAGTTGGGCCAGCGCCCGCTGCATGGTGTTGGGGTTGACGCCTGCCGCTGCGGCCATGTCGCGCACCGAGTCCAGATGTCCGCCGGGCGGGTAGATGCCCGCCAGAATTTTTGCCTTGAGCCGTTCCACGATTTGTGCGTAGATGGGGCGGCTCATATCGAATCGTTCGCCCATCGTCTCATCTCCTTGTGTCGCTGTACTAAGTGCCTAATACAATGATACTCAAATCATCTTTTTTGTCAAGAGGGAATTTTCAATCTCTTCAAAATATGCTATACTGTCTTTTGTATATTAGAAGAAAATGCGCAGGAGCACAGAATCTATGAAAGCGACCATCATCATCCCCAACATCAACGGCAAAGGCTGGCTCAAGGACTCCATCGAATCGGTCTACGCCCAGACGGAGCAGGACTTCGAGCTTATCGTGGTGGATAACGGCTCCACCGACGAGAGCCTTGAGCAGGCCCGCAGCTATTGCAGCCGCCCGAACTTCCAGCTCATCGAGAACGGCTCCAACACCGGCTTCTCCCACGCCGTCAATCAGGGCATCGCCCGGGCGAAAAGCGAGTTCGTGGTGCTGTTCAACAACGACGCCTTTGCAGAGCCCCAGTGGCTGGCCGAGCTCATCCGCGTGGCCGAGAGCGACGAGAAAATTTTTGCCGTCCAGAGCCTTATGATACGCCACTTCGACCGGGAGCTTGCCGACGACGCTGGCGATTACGTCACATGGATGGGCTTTGCCTGCAAGACCGGCGACGCCAGCCGCTACACAAAGCAGAAGCGCATCTTCTCGGCCTGCGGCGGCGCGGCTCTCTACCGCAAAAGCATCCTCGACGAGATCGGCGTCTTCGATGAAAACTTTTTTGCCTACTTCGAGGACGTAGACCTCAGCTGGCGTGCCAACAACGCCGGTTACAAAAACGTCCTCTGCCCCACGGCAAAGTGCTACCACATCTGCGGCGCCAGCACCGGCGCGGTGCGGTACAACGCCTTCAAGAGCCAGCAGAGCGGCCGGAACAGCATCCTGCTCCCCCTCAAGAACGAGCCGCTGCTCATGCTCATCCTGAACTTTCTCCCGCTGGCGCTGGGCTATCTGCTCAAGTGCTACAAGTTCCACAAGCAGGGCTTTGGTGAAGCCTGGGACAAGGGAATGCACGAAGCCTTTGCCCTGCTCAAAGAGGGGCGGCTCGGCAAGCGCCCCTTCCGCCTGAAGGATCTGCCCAACTATATCCTCATGGAGCTGTGGATGATCTGGAACATGGTGCCCTACCTGTGGTATCGTCTGGTCGTGGTCAGGTTCGATCTGAAATAATCAGGAAACAAAAACACCCCTGCGTGGAATGCTTCACACATTCCGTGCAGGGGTGTTCTGTCAGATTTCGGTTTCCGGTTATGCCGCCGGGCTCTCAGAGGAAGCCTCGGTGCTCTCAGCCGGGGTGCTCTCAGCCGCCTCTTCCACCGGGGCAGCCTCGTCAGCAACGGCGCTGGCGGCCACGCTGTCGGCGGCAGAATCGCCTGCGGTTGCAAGGATGGCATCGTTGACCTCACTCTCGGCCAGCGGGGCAGGCTCCGCGGCAGAGGCTGCACTGTCGGCAGATTCGGGCTTGGTCTCGCTGTCGGTCAGGCCGGTCAGGTACCAGCTGCCGCTCTGGCGGCTGAACAGGTAATCCATATACTTGGTGGGCGTGTCGGACGAGGTGTTCAGGATGCTGTCATCACTGCTCTGGGTGGGGATATAGCCCACGGTAACGTGGAGCAGGCCGTCCTTCTTGAACAGTCTGGTGACGGTAGCGCGGAAGGTGCCCACGCTGCCGGTGACGGGGATCTTATAGCACTGGGTCGTCTCATCGAACGCGACAGTCATGTCGTCCATCTCAAAGCTCTTGTGGGTCAGCTTGAAGCTGGGGCCCACCAGCTTTGCCAGATAGGCATCCACTTCCACCGAGGGCAGCAGCAGCTGTTCGGTGTCGGGATCCGTGTTGTAGTTATCAAAGCTTCCCTGGGTCTCCTGGATGCTGTACACGCAGCCCCAGACGGCGGCTTCGCGCAGGGTCAGGTCATCGATGTTCTCGATGCCGTCAAAGGGCATGGGGTCAAACAGCACCAGACCCTCCAGCTTATCCTCGTATTCCTGCTTCTGGGCTGTATCGTCAAAGAGGCCAGCCACCAGGCCCACCCCTGCACGCAACACGGTCACAAACCCCACCAGAACCAGGATCGTGATCAGCAGGCCCAGCGCCTGCCGCCCCCGGCGGCGCTGCAGCCGGGCGTGTTCTTCCGGGGTGATATAATGTTTTGTCATGGTTTTTTATCTCCCAAGGTTTTATTGCTGACTTTCAGTATACCACAGGGCAGCGCAGAGTGCAAAACCCTGCCCATGGTTTTTTTGTGAAAACCCCACTGCGCGGTTACTCCCAGTCCTTCCACACATCGGGCTGGTAGCCCACGGTGGCCTTGCGGCCGTTGCGCACGATGGGGGTGCGCAGCAGCTGCTGGTTCTCAAACAGCTTGTCCTCTTTCTGCCAGTCGATGAGCGCCTCCAGCAGTGCAAGGGTCTGCTTGTCCTTGGCGTTGGGGTTCACCATCTTTTCCCAGCCGCCCAGGGCCCGGGCCACATTGTCAAACTCGCCCCGGCTCATGCCTTTTTCTTTCAGGTCGATCATCTGGAACTTGATGCCCCGCTCCTTGAAATAGCGCTGGGCCTTTTTGGTATCAAAGCACTTGCTGGTGCCAAAGATCTGAATGTTCATCGTTTTTCCTCCTGGGTCCTGTGTGCTCTATTGTATCATATCTGCCGGAAAAAACCTAGGGATAATTCATCTTCTTTCCGTCCATACTTGCTTTATCACAAGCCGACCCTGAGATTGAACGAAGGGCGGGCCATTTCAGAAAGAGAGGAACTTCCTATGAAAGCATTCGTTGACCCCGATCTCTGCATCGGCTGCACCCAGTGCACCGGGATCTGCCCCGAGGTGTTCCAGATGACAGGCATCCTGGCCGTCGCTATGCCGGGCGAGCTGCCGCCCGACACCGTACCCACCGCCGTGGAAGCCGCACAGGCCTGCCCGGTGAGTGCCATCACCATCTCGGAGTAACACCTTCACCTGCCTTCCCAACACGGGAGGGCATTTTTGTTTTTTCTGCAAAAATGCATATTTTTTGTATATTACAAAAGCAAGAAAGGAGTAATTGAAAATGGAAGACAAATTAATGAAGATGAGCGAATATGCTGAAAGCAGAGGAGTGAGCTATGAGGGAGTAAGAAGAAAAGTTATCCGGAATTACGATAAGTTGAATCTTTGTAAAAAAGGTAGAACAACGTATCTTACACAGCAGGCTATAGAATTCCTTGATACGCATAAACACAATTTTAAGAGTCCGACATACAAGCCTGATGCATTTTCAGATTTGGAAGAATTAATTGTAATTCAGGCGAAGGAAATTGAATGGTATAAGAACATGCTTGAGACTCAGCATGTAATGATGGATATCTTAAAAAAAGAGCTGGATGATATGCGTTCGTTAGCACAGAATAAGTAAGAAAGAAAAGAAAGGAAAGATTGACATGGCTAAATTCGAAGAAATGAGTATCAGACTTAATTACATCAACGATGTTCAGGAGCTGAAAAATATAATTCTCCAGCAGGCAAAGGAAATTGACGATTTGACTAAATATTCAGCAAAATACGACGAAGCGCTGATTAATTCAGAAAATGAAAGACTTAAATACCTTGAACAGCTTTCAGAAAATGCGAGACTCCAGGTTAAGCTTGCTGACGCCGAGTTCCATGCGTATATGCATGAAAAATGTGCACGTACAGCGCTTGAGCTTGCAAGGGAAAATAAGAAAGAAGCGAATATCATTGACTAAATTCGACTAATTTTGTCTAAGTTTCAACCGGCTTTTTGCCGGTTTTTCTTTTTCAAAAATTCCGCATACTAACTATACAAAAAAATCAAGGAAGGAAGAAAAATCACATATTATTGGGGTGTGTAGCATTTTGACTTTTTCGTCATACTGAAAGAAAACGAAAAAGGAGATTTAAAAATGATAAAACGAGTACGGCTGGATTTTAAACCGGTAGTAAAGAGAACAAGCGAAGAGGCGGCATTTGTGGTATCAGCTGAGCATGTGGCAGCGATAAATAAAAGCATAGAAAAGAAATTGAAAAAAAATAAGAGAGAACGAAGAGAGAGCGAAAAAGAGGCGGTAAAATATATTGTAAGATGAGTTGGTGCCTGTGTTTGTAGGTGTTTTTTGCCTCCAAAAATCCAGCATATTAACTATACAACAAAAATCAAGAAAAGGAGTGAAAACAATGATTGAAAATCCAAAAATCGGCCAGGAAGTCTGGTTTGCAGAAGCTTGTAATCAGCGCATCCATAGCGCAAAACTTATCGCGCTTGACGAAGTTGAGGTTTCAACCCGAAAATATCTATATGCAAAAATCGAAATGGATGATGGCTGCAGGCTGGGATGGCCGCTGAAAAATTTGTATGCTTCGCGAAAAGAACTTCAAAAAGAATTAGAAAAAAAGAAGAAAGGAAGTAATAACAATGATTAATAATCCAAAAATCGGTCAGAAAGTTTGGTTCTTGGAACCTTGGGGACAATGTATCCATAGTGCAAAAATTACGGCACTTGGCGAAACAGAAGTTTCAGTCCGAAATCCTGAGAAATATCCGTATGCAGACATAGAGTGGGATGATGGTGGAAACAGCGGATGCCTTCTGAAAAATTTGTATGCTTCAAGAGAAGAACTTCAAAAAGAATTAAAAAAAGAAGAAGAAAAGAAGATTGCCGAAATCAAGGCTAAAATCAAGAATGCGGGTGACCTGGTAGCGTTTATGTATGACCACTGCGTGGCCTGTGCGGAAGAGTATACTGATTGGACGGCGAGAAGAGCAGTGAAAGAGATTGCGAAAGAGATGCTTGGACTAGATTTGGACTAGATTTGGGATTACAAGAAAAAGAGATGGAAATCGGCTTTGCCGGTTTCCTTTTTTGTATAGAGTGGAATGGAATGGAAGAAAAAGAGAGAAAGAATGAGAGTGGGAATATACTGGCCGGTCAAGCCGGAATGAAGGTTACGGGCTAGCGGGAGGTTGTGTGGGCTGGTATGAAAAGATATGCGGCGAAAGGCTGTTGCCGGCTGGCGCCGGGAGAGAAGTAGTAAACGACCGGAAAGTGTGGTGCTCTGTAAAGAATCAAGCCGGAAAGGTGTTGTCCGGCTGTGACCGGAAAGGAGTTTGCCGGCTGGCGCGGATGCCTGGCGTGACCGTCTTGCCTGCAGGTGCTGGCTGAAAAGCAAAGCGTAGTTTTGCAATGCAGTCCAGGATGCAAGCCTGGCTGTGGTATTTGCGGGGCGCGAAGCCCCGCATATTTGTTTACCCGCTGCGTTTTGCTGCCGGCGAAATTCGGCATATTGGATATATAAAAAAATAAGAAAGGAGACAAAAATATGTCTTGTACGATTTGTGGGTATGGTTTTCCAATTGCTGATGGGGATGCGGTAACGCTGGACTTTGAAAAAGCAAAAGAATTTTTAAAAAAGCATGTCGGGTCATTCGGGCAGACGGATGAGGAAATGCAGATTCTGGATGCATTAGAACATGCTGAAAGCGAGGATGCCGAAGAGGATGAACTGGAAGATGTCATGTATGACATTGAAGAATCGTTTGAAGATGAAGAAACTGGTGATACTGGCTTTGGCGCTGTCTTGGCTGTAATAATGCGACGCGAGACCGGGATTAATTTTAAGTTCTACGCTGCAGAGAATGACCTCGGGACGCCGCCGGCAATTCTGTGGGTTCCGATGTATCCGTGGATGCTGAACGAAAAAGAAAAGTGTATTATGGAAAGCGATTTATATAATTTCTGTAGGAAGTATATGGATGAACTGGAAATCTATTACGACCCGGAGGAGATGGAGTTGGAATATTATTCTTAAACAAGATATTGACATATTTAATCAAATCAAGTATCATATAGTAAAGAGAATTATATTTCTTGTATGTATAGTCTCTGGGAGTGACGGGACTTAAACTTCGAATATCACTCAATTGTATGTATAATCTCCGGGAATGACGGGATTTAAATTTAGAATATCATTCAATTGTATGTGCATAGTCTCCGAGAGTGACGGGACTTAAATTTAGAATATCGCTCAATTGTATGTATACTTGAAGTAATAACTCCACTATATATTGTGGGGTTATTACTTTTTTCAGGAGAATTCAAATGATAAGACTTGTTAAGGTAAAACAGGAATTTTACTCTTTGTGCCAAGAGCATAATGTTGATGAAGAACTATTATTTAACGAAGCCGGAAGACCATGCGTTCTGTTAATACGTATGAATTATAAAAATAACGTGCATGATTTTGTAGTGCCACTAAGGTCTAACATTTCTGCCAGAACTCCGCGCAATCAATATTTTGCATTGCCGCCAAACTCATCAACAAGGCCTCAATGCAGGCATGGAATCCATTATTTCAAACTTTTTCCAATAAAGCGTGAGTATATAGACTCATACATAGTAAATGACGAATATCATACACGATTGCTTGAGATTATCAACAGAAATAAGCGGCAGATAATTGCTGCATGCCAAGATTATTTAAAACAATGTGAATCAGGGAATAAACATTTCATCACTCCAAACATAGACGGTATTTTATCAATATTGTAAAGCTTACATATATATTATGTAAGCTTTTTTGTATTTAACTAGCGCCCGAGAAATTCTCGGGCGTTTTTTCTTTGCTGGCATAAATTTGGCATATTGGATATATAAAAATCAACAAGAAAGGGAGTAAAAAAAATGAAAAAAAGAATTGAAGAAGATGATGTGATTTATACCATTGATAAAAACAGCGGTGACTGCATTGATATTGATGTGAAACCAGGTGTTGAAGAAGTAAGCTTCAATGCTTCGTTTGGTCGTGCATATCTGCTTGGTGACTGTAAAAAGGTATTTCCTGACGTCAGGAAAATTGTGATTGATTACAGTGTATATGATATTGATATTCCCAATGCATTATTTCCAAATGTGAAAGAGGTGGAATGTAGCAGCTGGTACGGAAAATACATAAAAAGCGGAAGTTTACTTCTAAGAAATGACAACGGCCAGATTTTGACAAATGTTTTTGGCAAAAAGGAAGGCGAGACCATAGACCTGAAATATGTAACCAAGATTGATGATGACGCTTTCTCTGGATGTATGGCTACAAAAATCATTAATTCAGGAAGTGTTACATCATGTGCAGAATATGCATTCAGAAATTCAGCAATTGGAGATTTAGAACCTGAACCGGCTGGAGCAGTTATTGCCGGGTCTATTCTTGTTAATATCGATGAAACTTCTGAAAATATTATTCTTCCTGACAAAAGAGTTTCACTGACGGCAATGCGAGACGGAATTAATTTTGATAATGTTAAAAGCATTACAGCGAACCGAGCTCAGACTGTGATTAATCTGCGGTATAAGCTGCCAGTTGGCGTAAAGATTATTTTAAAAGATAAATCTTATATTACAGACGAGCAGCTGTCAGGGTGGAGTCCTTTCCCAATTTTGGAATTAACTGAAGAAAATCCGTATTATTCTACAAAGGATGGATGTCTTCTATCAAAAGATGGGTTGGTTTTAGTTAAATATCCATCAGCTATTTCTGGAACAGTACATATTCCTGATGGAATTGAAACTATTACATCGTGTGCATTCATCCTCAGCGATGCTGAGGAGATATATTTTCCTGATTCGCTGAGGGTCTTGATGCCGAAGTGTTTCTGGCTGTGTAATAAATTACAAAAAGTAGATTTTGGACATGGCATTGAGGAAATAGGCATTGGACATGATTGCAGTTTGTTTATGCAATGCAGCATGCTTCATGAGATTGAAATTCCGCCGCAGGTTAGAATAATTGGAGAAAGTGCATTTCTTGGAACAGCAATCAGCAAAGTAACTTTTCATGAAGGACTGACGCAAATTATGGATTATGCGTTTAAGCAGAGTTGTATTAAGGAGGTTACATTGCCAGCATCGTTAAAATATATTGGAAGACAAAGCTTTCCTGGCATGGATAGCGTCACACTGTCATCGGATAACATGCCTTATGGTATCGCAGAAGCAATAACGTCAAATACGACACCAGATAACAGCTCTATATATATTAAAATCAAAAAGCCAGCTGCAACGGTTTTCATGCCAAGATATATTGTTACAGCAGATGCTGTCACATTAGACACACGGCTTGCAATCCCGTCATTCAGAGAAAAATGCGAAGAATTACTGTATGATTATGGAATGCAGCCGGAAATCAGGTGGAAAACTGCGATAAAAACAATGGAAGAATGCCCGAATGATGCAGTTAAAACATATCTCAGAAGAGTCAGCAAGAACATTATCGCAATGTACATGGAATTAAATGATGAGACTGGACTGATTGATTTTATAAAGCTTGGTATCATGACACCAAAAGCATTAGATGATACTTACAAAAAAGCAAAAGAAAAGGGCCTCACAACCGTGATGGCGTACATCTGCGAAGCACAGAAAAACACGAAAGGAAGTAACTCATCATTTTCACTTTAATTTTTAAATCAGGCCGGAATTTTTCCGGCCGTTTTTTTGTCTTGAAATTTCCAGCATACTGAAAATATAGAAAAGAAAAAGAAAGGAGAAGACAAAAATGAGTCTTAAGAACGAAAAATATAAAAATAAATTGGAAACTGAACCAGAAAGAAAAAAGAAATTCGGAAAAGAATTTGCTGAGATTCCGAAAGGTAAGCATTATGTGGAGGAATTGGAGCCGCTGATTGGTGCGGCGGTGGATTTGGAATGCGACGACTGGGTGTTTATCCCCTGAGAGCTTGGCGGTATGCCGTGCGAGAAGCTGCTGCTGAAATCTGTGAAGCTGGTCAAGTGTCCGACAAGCAGAGGAGTTGAATACCCGGTGGAAATTTCCAAGAAAATCTGGACGGCTGTGGATGTGGATTTCAGGGAACGCCTTGGACTGGAAGGAGAGAAGGAAAAATACAAGTCCGGTATCCACGGAAGGATGCCAATTCATCTTCGCGGAATAGTATATGAACACAAAGTTTTTATTGATGGATTCAATGGCAAATTCGTAAAGAAAAATATTGGATTCCAATGTTTTTCAATGTGGAAAGTTGGAGACAGGTAGTA
>ENA-OPSY01001881-OPSY01001881.1-human-gut-metagenome-genome-assembly--contig:-NODE-1881-length-11142-cov-3.110941_pt1 | contig 11142 bp, 7 predicted proteins | sample MGYA00241464_ERZ501920 | MGnify/ENA primary metagenome ERZ501920 (study PRJEB25962, sample SAMEA2042396) | human gut metagenome | biome: human gut; feature: human-associated habitat; material: faeces...
TGTTTCTTTCTTTGCATCTTCTTTTTCAGATAATCTTTTGGATTTATCTTTGGCAATAATATTTTTTGCCTCAAGCTCTGACAGTGCAACGCCGATACGGGTCTTTTTGTTGTACATCGGAACGTATACGGCATTCTCATCCGATTCAGCAAGAAGTGAAGTATAGTTTGCTGTATCAAAGAATGTTACAATACTATTCGGAAGTGTAATAACATTTTTGAAACGCTTATCATCAAATTTTTCGCTGCACATGTTTTCAGCAGTACATTTGATGATTTCATACTTTTTGCTCTCCTTTTCGTCAAGGGTAGCCATGAACATGGATGCGTCGCTATCCTTCTTGATACGGTCAATATGATACACATATCTTAATACCGTATTACCGTCAAGAAGCTGCTTTGCGATGCTGCTGGCATACTTCCAATGCTTGTCTTTCGGGTCATCAGAAGCCTTTTCCAGATACTTAAAGATTCCGGGAATCTCGCTGTCTGAACCTTTATAGAACTTCTTGATGTCATCAAGAGTCCTGCACTCTTCCGCATCTGACTTGACATCAAGGACAAAGGACATATATTCCTCAATCCCAATGTTTTTAACTGGCTTAGGTGCAACTGCATCACGCATCTGGTCTCTCCAGAAGAGAACTTCACGCGGGATACCCTGTTTTTCAAGAGCTTCATATTTAGGATGTTTCCAGAGGGCAGCTTTTCTTGCCATCTTGCTCTGTTCATCCTCTGTTGCCTCTTTAAAAATTGCCCATATATCTTTTTTTGCTCCGCCAATCTTCTGTCCAAAATCGTTCAGTTTTTTCATAATTTTCATTTCCTTTCTTTGTTCTTTCTTTGTTTGTGTTACAAATCTAATATGCAAAACTTCCCGTAACACAAAAAAGCCCGGCAGGATATGCCGGGCGCGTGTTTAAATATTAAATTTTGTTGATTTTTTAGGGGATTTTTTCTTCTGTTCTTCAAGCAGATATGATACAAGCACCACCATCTCTTTTTCACTTGCAAGCTTGATAAAGTTATCAAGACTTTTTGATGCAAAAAATCCAAAACTGAAAAAACGTATCAGCTGCTTTTCATCACCATTTTCAAACAGACGCTTGACAATGCTCTTTTTGGCATTTTTCAATAGTTGTTTATAGCAATCCTTTTTTGTGATGTCATACAAACATATCATCATATCCTGCCGTAAACTTTTATCGATGGCATTCATGCCATCTTTCTGAAACAGACCATCAATCTCATCTTCCGGAACTACGTCGTAAAAGGAAAACAGTTCATCAAGACGCGCCGCCAATTTAGAAGGCATGTGACGCGGAAGATAATATGTCTTGCCATTCACGATTAAGGTTATGATTATTTCACCGTCAGCCTTACGATGTGAATATGTAGACGTAACTGCCTTCAATAAACCATAGGGAACTCTTTTTCCTGTTACATGTATTACTGTTGCCTGAGAGAAATTGTAATTACCAACATATTTTAATGATTTCGGCAATGTAATTTCATGTGCTGGATATCCAGAAAGTGCACCGCTTTCTATGGATTCAAGCCCTTCGTTTAAAACAAGTTTGTTTATCTTGGAATTACTGAACATATTCTTAGATAAACCTTTCACATATCCAGGAATTTCAAGCTCTGAAAAAGTTCCACACGATGAGAATATGCCATTACCACAGCATTGTTCAAAATGTGTCATTGTATGGTTAAATTCAACTGCTGATAACTTGCATTCACAAAAAGCATTAGCATGTATATAGCATAATGATTCTGGAAGCTTAACAGAGCTTAATGACGCTCCATAAAATGCATTATCCCATATAGTCTCAGTACCTTCCGGGATTTCATATCTTCCCTTTATATTGTTCTGAAAATATACTAATACTTTTTTGTCTTTTGTAAAAACGGCATTATTTACAGTGCAGTAAAATGGATTATCTACAATATTTAATTCCTTTACTCTACAAGCATAATTTAAAATATCCTGCATTTGGAGAAAAGTAAGATACGATGTATCTTTTATTGTCAATTTGCCTTTTATGCCTGGAATATATCTGAGCTGGTTTATATCATAAATAATTACTTCTTTATTATCATCTTCACCAAATGAGAGATTATCCACCGCAACATTTATATCACGCGGTATTTCAACAACACTGTCATCATTAACAGCAACCAGGATTCTGTTATTAATTGTAAAAACACCATTCACGTATTTTTGCTCATTGAATAATACTGGATATCCATAAAATGATTTTTTGCTGCAGCTGGTAATATCACCTGTATTGATAATGTTTTCAGATTGGCAGCCATCAAACGCATAATCTTCAATTTTCGTTATGCCGGCCATATCAATCACATAATCTTTACTATGGCAGAAAACATTTTGCAGGATGGCTTGTCCGTCATTGCATTTGCGAGCCAGCATGCCACCAGAAAGATGCGTTTTATTCTTTGATACCACCTGTTTAAGATTAGGAAACATCATATTACTGACGTAAACATCAATCACCATTTCTGTAATGACTAAAGTCTCAACATTTGGAAACTGCTTTTTAACAGACCTGAAGTCATACATCACGTAATCAGCTTCTATTTCATGTGAATTTGAAATAAGTGTAAGAGTCTGCACGTCATCATCCACATCAATATCAGTACAAATTAACGTATATGAATATTTGCTTTTTGGCCTTTCAGTGTATAATGTAACTTTACCACCTTGGGTTTTGATTTCATTTAACATTTTCTTTCTTCCTTTCTTTGTATTTTACATACACAATATGCAGGATATCTTTTACATACAAAAAATGCCGCAGAATATCTGCGGCTGCAAAAACAGACTGAACACGCTTATTTCGAAAAATCAATCCGATGAAGCAGGATATCACCCATTGCCGAAGCCAGGCAAAAAATCAGATTTCTTTCGTTGATTTTTGCATTGTATGCAACCTGAAACGCGTAGTCTGGGTTGTTTTCTGGAAGAACCCTGATTTCAGTATCGGTATTAAGATTGCTATCCGAAACACATTGTATTCCGATTTTATCCATCGCGGACATTAAATCTTTGATAGATACTGGCACTGTTAGGCCAAGAGCTCGTCTTACAACTTCGGCACATTCTGCCATCTCGTATCGCATATTTTCATATCTGACATATTCGTTCATTTTTTCTCCTTTCTTTTAACAGGCAGTAATTGGTAGCTGCCAGAATTATACATACAATATGCCGAATTTCGGCAACAAGAAAAAGCCGGCATTAAATGCCGGCATGATTTCTTCAGATGACAAATTTTTTACTGTTATCTTTAGTTTTTAGTTTATCCAGAACACATGCTGCCAATACTGGAGCATCTTCTGTTATCTGTAAAATACTTTTTAACCTTGCGGAAGATAAGATATCAAGATTGATGAAATCAATAAAATCATCATAACGCTCTGTTTCTATGTATCTTTCAAGCATACTTACAGCATATTTTTTTACATATTCTTTTGCCTGTTCATCTTTGCAGTCTTTATATATTGCAAGTGCAGTATCCTGCTTTTCATCCATGCTTGAAGAGTACATATAAAAACGATTAGTAATGTCATTTTTGCCTGCAAGAAAATCAAATATCGCACATTTTACTGTATTGATATGCTTATGTTTTAAATGTTTTGGCACATAAAACGTTTTACATATTCCAACATCCTCTCGAGCGTCAATCGTCAATACTGTAAACGACTGGCTACTTCTTACAGCAGGTGGTAGGATTATGGCAGTAAGCATATCTTCTGTAAAATGTTCTGCATATACATTTTTTACATATGATAAGGCGCATCTTCCGATTGTGGATACAGTTTTAGGGATTGATATGCTTTTCAGACCTAAACACATCATAAAGCTGTCTTCTTCTATTATTTCAAGGCCTTCGTTCAATGTGATTTCTTTAAGCTGGCTCTCGTAAAATGCACCTCTTCCAATGCTTTTTACCTGCCTTGGAAAACTAATCTTTTCAAGACCTGAAGATGCAAATGTATACCATGACACTGAAGAGCCGACATGCGTCAACCCACATCCAAAATCAATTGTTTTCAGGTTTTCACAATCTGCAAAGGCATTATCACTAATCAGTCTCAATGTTGACGGAAATTTTACAGAATTAATTTTGCAGTAATTGAACGCTTCACGCTCAATCTTAGTGACTCCTTCAGGAAGTTCAACCATACCTGTTTTTTCAGCCAGGCACGCAACTACTGTCGTCTTAGTTTTATTATACACAATATCATCAAGTGTCACAAAGTTCTTATTATTGATAACTTCAATATGCTTAACACCATATCCTGTTATATCCTTAATTTCGCCACTGTCTATATCATTGCATCCATCAATAATAAGTGTTTCAGGCAGATTTCCATCATAATCGCAGCAGAATGTAGATGTCTTTAATGTCATTTTTTTAATTTGGCTAAAATCAAGACCATGAGCCATACACCTGGTTTCCTCTGGTATCACGACATTATCGGCTGTTTTATCTAAAGCAATAACAATACAGCCGGCCATTTTAACGCCATTGTTAAATGGCTGTTCTGAAAAATATGACCCGTCAAAAGCATGCTCTTTACATTTAATGTAATCTGTATCACAGTTTTCAAGAACGCGGCTTTGACATCCACAAAATGCTCCGTCTTCAATCACTTCAATTCCGCGCATATCTATCGCATCGGATGTATTCCAGCCAAAAACATTAATAAGACTGCGGCTAAAATTGTTGAGAAGCAGTTTATTTTGCTTTACGGTATAATGGTTATTACAAGATATAACTTCTTTCACATTTGGAAACATCTGATTTGGTAAACACAAATCACCGCATGTATCAAGGATTACAATTTTAGAGACATTTTTAAACTGTTTTTTATTGTCATCCAGACAAAAATCAAATACCATCAGATACAGTTCCGTAACGTCATCTTTAATGTCTAAGTCATAGCAGCACTCTCTATTACTACCTTTACTTTCAATGTAGAGTACAACACCAGGCTGTGCATCATATTTTATGTATTTGTCCATCTTTTTTTTCTTCCTTTCTTTTTAAATATTTTTTAGATTTACAAAAACAATATGCTGAATTTCCATATCGAAAAAACAAAGTCCAGGCAGGTTTAACTGCCGGGATTAGGCTATAGCGCAAATGCAATATTTTCTTCTTTTTGTTCCGTTTTTTGCCCGTTGAGGGCATAAGCAGCTATTACTGACTTGTTTTCCAAATTACTGTTCAGGATTTCATCAACTATTTGTCCTACGTCATTTTTGTCTACTAATCCGGACTGCAAAAAGTATATCAATCTTTTTTCATCGCTTAGGTCAATCAGCCATTGGATAATTTCTTTTGAATTCTTTTTTAAATACTCTTTTATTTTTTGGTTTTTGTTGTATCTGTACTCAGCAAAAGCGGTATCATATTCATATGAAGGTTCATTCGCCAATCGACATAGAGCAGTGTCTTTTACCTTTCCCGGGTTAGAATCGTATTCTTCAAAAGGGTTCCATGAGATTGATTTTGGCAGGAATGCATGGAAATCATCGGACTTAAATATAAGTTCTGTATAATGTTTTGTAGTGCAAGTATTAATGACATTATTATAAGAAATGGAGCTCACCAGTCCAGCCGGGATTGAATTTAATACTACCTGGCTTGTATCCAAAAAGGCATACGTCCCGATACATTTTAATGACGCCGGAAACTCAACCGTTTCAATTTTACTGTCTGCAAAAGCGCTGTCTTCTATACATTCAATGCCTTCATGCAGGATAAGTGTTTTAAGCTGCTGACATTTTTGGAATGCAAATGGCGAAATAAACGTAACCTGTTCAGGAATGTCAAGAGAAGTAATTTTAGAACATCCACGAAAACAGTTGTTGTTGTCATAATCTCCAATCTCTTTAAGCCCGCGCCCAAAATCAACACGTTCAAGTCTCTTACAGAAAGAAAAGGCTGACATCCCGAGCTTTCGCAGTGAATCAGGGAAAACGACTTCCTGAATACAGCTGTTACTGAAAGCTCCCGGTGCAATCTCAACAACACCATCGGGAATTACGATTTTTCCTTCTCTTCCGGCTGGGCACTTTACAAGTATTGACATATCTGCACTATATATGATTCCGTCAACACTTTTATACGCGCCATCTCCGATAATTTCAAACTCCTTGCAGGTTTTAAAGGTCATACAGAAATCATGCAATTCACAAGAATTTTTAAATGCTATTACAGGTGGGGCATCATCCATTCTTACAGTTGTGGTAACTGGATGTGTCAGGCCCGGAAGACACAATTTACGTATCTTACGAAAGCGAATATCCGGCATGACCATCGTTATATATTCCGGAATTTCTATTTCGTCAACATTTTCTGCTATTTTGACAAGAATACTTCCGGCTGTTATTATTGGCTGCGGATTATCTTTCAACAAAGCTGAGCCGGCAAAAGCTTTCTCACTGCAGACTTTGATATCTGCTGTATTAATAAACTTTTTTGCTCTGCATCCATTAAAGGCAAAAGCTTTAATAAGGAATACATCTTTGAGGTCTATGACCGCATCATCCGTTTGATAAAAAGCATTCAATAAAACATGATGTTTCACCAGCATATTTCCGGAGGCAAACATTGGATTGTCAGATATTACTTTTTTAACGTTAGGAAACATTGCGTTCCGTATGACGATATCAATTACATTAGGCCCAATGTATAATGTTTTCACTTGTGGAAACACCTTATTAACATCAGATAACTTATAAGAGCACTTCTCTTCTTCATTTCCAAGAACCAGACAGTCAGCATCTTCCTGGATATCAATGTCACAGCACATATCACGAAAAACATCAAAATAGAATATTGCTTTATCATGTTCAGCTTGGCTATACATAATTATTACCCTTTCTTTTTTTTGGTTTCTTACAGTATGGCGGATTTCGCCAAATTGAAAAACTACAGTTCCAAATCGCTTTCGATATCCTTTTCCTGCTCCGACTCTCCAATTACCTGTAGCAGGTATGCTTTTGCTATCACATCATCACTGCTTAAAACAGGTCTCTTGTTATATTCTTCAATCAGATATTTCGCCATCATCTCACTTACCAGTCCGGTCTTCAAAAACTTAACAAGCCTTTCCGTTTTATTTACATCAACCAGGTACTTTGCAATCCAGTCAGCCCGGCTTTTTACATATTCATCAAGAATCCGGTTATGGTCACCGTTCATATAAGCACAGATTGCCGTTTCGTTTTTTGAATTGATATCCGGGGACATAGAAAACAGCATTCCATAATACCAGTCTTTTTTCTGCTCAATAATATTTTGCGCTTCAGACACGTATTCAATAGGCAGATGTCTTGGCAGATAAATCAGCTTGCCGTCAACATCAAGGGCAACCGTACATACATTGTTGTAATCATTAAATGTTACATCAGATATCGCCCTGACAAGATTTTTTAATACATGCTTTGTATGCACGACTTCAGCATTTAAAAAGTTATTTTCACCAAGAGACTTCAACGAATCTGGGAGTGTCACCTCTTTAATATTTTTGCAGTACAGAAAGGCATTGTTTCCGATGTCTTCAAGCCCTTCATTCAGCTCAAGCTTTTCTATGCCGCAGTTTTTAAACACTCCGCGGCCAATCGTCTTCATTTGTGAAGGAAGCTTTAATTCTCGCAGTGAAAAACATGATTCAAAGGTTTTAGAATCATGTGACATATCACCGATGCGTTCAAGACCGTGTCCAAAATCTACTGATTTTAACTTAGAGCAGTCAAAAAACGCCCTTCTTTCAATTTCCCGCAATGAATCCGGAAGAACAATATCCGTAATTGATGTATCTTCAAAAGCGCTCTCTGCAATCACCTCAACCCCATCAGGGACTGTTACTTTTCCTGGATGGTTTCTCGGGCATTTAAGCAGAGTTTTTCCGTCTTTTGTATATACAATACCGTCAATTGTTTTATAAAATTCATTTTCTTCACATATTTCAATATATTTCATACCCGGACGGATGAAAAAATTCTCATCAACCATAAACCGGTCAGTGTTTTTTACAATCAGTTTTTCCGGCAGTCCGGAGAACAGTCGCAGGACGCTTACATCCTCAACTTCAATACATTTGATATTGCAAAGTGACATATTCCATAATGTACCCTCAACATATTTAGGGAGTACTATCTTTTCAGCATTTCTATCCACATCAGTAATTATCGTACCAATAATCTCAACACCATTTTCCAATATTTTTTCCTCCTTTTTTGTATATTTACAATATGCTGAATTTTCGCAAAAAAATATAGCCACAGCGAAAAAACTGCAGCCATATTCTCAGCTTCTATCAGAATCAGCGTGATTCACGAAACGACAAAAGAAAGCCAGATTTATCTGGCTTTCTTTTTTACACTTCATAATTGATATTTTTTTCAGTTTCTTTTAATTTTTCCAAAATATACGCCGCTGCCGTTGTATCAAAAGCACTCTGCGCAAGTTTTAGAATTTCTCTCAGATGTTCTTCATCATAATTATTAATATTTAACATTTTGATGAGCTCTACATAATTTTCATTATTGATAAGCATAGCTGCAAGTTGAAGAAAGGTCTTTTCTTCATACTTTTTAATCGTATCCATTGATTTAAAATATTGACTACTGCCAATCCAAGATGGACGTTTTATATATATTGACTTAGTACCTTGAACTATTTGTACTCCTTTTTCTCCATTGTCATAATGTTGTGTAGTTAAGGCTTGCGATAAACCTGAAGTGTGACTCATACGTTTATCTATAACAACTTTACTGATTCCAAATAAGCATCCAGAACCAAAATCGTCTAATGTTGCTGGCAGTACAATTTCGTTTATATGACATCCAGAAAATGCCTCTGTATCTATTGATTTTAATCCATCATTGAGTGACACATACTCAAGTCCACTTCCACAAAACGCATACGCGCCAATACTTTTTATTTGTTTTGGAAACGATATACTTTTTAAATTTCCGCATTGTGAAAATACTCCGCTCTCTGGATGCGGATTACCTATTCTTTCTAACCCAGAACCAAAGTCAACACTTTTTAAATAGGAATTATAAAAAGCAAATGTTTTTAAATTGCGCATAGTTGAAGGCATTATTACTTCTTCTATATTAGAGAAAGCAAAGGAATTTTCGTCAATGGTATTAACTCCTTCAGGAATTTTATATAAACCGGTTCTTCCAGGTGGAAATTTTAAGAGATATTTTTTATTTTTAGTGAACAAAGCTCCATTTTCACTGGAATAGAACGGGTTTCCATCTTCAACATCGATATATTTCAATCCTTTCATTTTCAATTTTGAAATTTTACTGAAAAATGGTGTATCTTTTGCAATAATTAATTTTTGCGGTAAATCGAGAATACATTCCAAAATTTTTAAATTATGGACAACAACTTCTTTAACTTTGTTTAGATGAACGTTTACATATGTCGTCTCAACATTGCTTGGAATTTCTAATCTATAAGCTGTTTCGTCAGCCTTTAATAGATAATGCCCTATAACTACGCATTGATTTTTTAGAACCTTTTTATTATAAAAAAATGAATTATCAAATGCAGCACTAATGATATTGTCTACAGAATCAGCATTTATAATTTCTTTAGCTTTGCAATGATTAAAGGCTTTATTTTCTATAACATTAATCCCAGTCAAGTCAATGGTTGTATTTTCGTCTTGGCAAAACGCATTAAGTAAAAATTTAACTTCATTATGTTCAGATACAAGATATTTTCCATTTTTATATTTATTACTGTAAGATATTACTCTTTTTATGTTTGGAAATAAGTCATTTGGAATTGAAATGTTATCAATTTTACTTCCAATAATGAGCGTATCTACATCTGGAAAACTTTTTCCCCCAGCAATAGCAACCATAAAACGAATATCTCCAAAATCAAATTTCACGGTTTTGATTCCTGGCTTAACGTTAATATCGTCAATAAGTAGATTATCTTCCATACGATTTACATGAAACTTAACTCCGTTTTCGGTATCAATTATGTCGTATATTTTTGTACTCATAATCCTCTTCCTTTCTTTTTTATATTTTCCTACAATATGCTGAATTTTTGCAAAGAGAAAACACACCGAAAAATTTTGGTATGCTTTCTTTATTTATTCACGGTCAGCATAATATCCGGAAAAATCCCGGTTGTCTTGTCTCATCTTTTCTTTTTCAGCTTCCCTGTTCATCGTGTACAAGTCCATAACGGTCAGCCCGCTTCCAACCTCTGTCTCTTCCATGAATTGTTTCACTTTTTCCAGCTCCTTTTCCAACACCTGATTTTCCTTCGCAAGCTGTTCAGCCTGGGAGCGCAGGTCTTGGTTCTCCTTGGCGGTGTTAGTATTTTCAAATTCTTTCAGCATTTTTATCAGCTCAGCGCGTTCTGTTTTCATTGCAGCGATTGATTTAATCAACGGTTTTACCTGCAGCCAGTCGGCGTTACTTATAATCGTGTAACCGTTTGAGGTAGAGGTCTTTATATTATCAATATTTTCTTTTGCTTTCGCGACCGTATCTTCATATTCCGAAGTAAATGCCGTCAATTCTTTTGCTCCTGCCGCCTGAATACAAATCTCTGTATAGACGTCCATTGCAAAGCTTTCTTCCTGTACATATACAAACGCCCGCACACTTCCGTTTCCGATTGTCGTACTGCCCCGCTGAAAAGCAATATACTCCGGACTGCTCACTGTACCTGTGATCCGAAACGTATCCGTTTTCAAAGAATCTGTAACCTCGGCATCCGTACCGCTTGAAAACGTGATCGTATCTCCGATCTTCAGTTTGCTTTTTTCCATGTAATCCACATCAACGACACATTCATTTTCCTTATTCGGAAGCCTGCCGTCCTCAAGCTGTATCTCATTCATCGTCGGAAGCATAGACATGACATGAACAACGATTTGATTATCACCGTCTGCCAAAAGAGCGTCCACAGAATACCGGCCTTCCACATGCCCGATCCCTTCTGCTTTTGAAGCCGCCTTTACGTCATCTTCCGTCAATCCCATCGTACTGATGATCCTAAGATCCATCATATTCTTATTATCAAAATACGCGTCTCCCGAATAACGCATATCCGGCTCC
>ENA-OPSY01001896-OPSY01001896.1-human-gut-metagenome-genome-assembly--contig:-NODE-1896-length-11057-cov-4.690693_pt1 | contig 11057 bp, 8 predicted proteins | sample MGYA00241464_ERZ501920 | MGnify/ENA primary metagenome ERZ501920 (study PRJEB25962, sample SAMEA2042396) | human gut metagenome | biome: human gut; feature: human-associated habitat; material: faeces...
TAAAATCCCGTGGGTAGTGATACCCGTACCGGTTCGATTCCGGTCTGCGGCATTAATTTTTTGCTTCAAATTCAGTAAGGATTTGGAGCATTTTTTCATTTTGTACCAAATTTGTACCTTGTTCTAAGAATACACATCATTCTAATATCTCTCAATCTTTGAGTGGAAAAATCCCAATTATTTTTAAATTTCATACAAAAAGGCTTCAAAAACTGTAATCCTTTGTTATAATATTTTTAAAGAATTAAAATAGAGAAAGGAAGCGAAAAAAGATGAAGATTTGTCCAAAATGTGGAAAGCGGTATGAAGAAAACCAAAATTTCTGCAAAACTTGTGGAATGCGTCTGGTAGAAGAAAATCAGCGCCCATCAGGAAATCCGCCAGTAAAAAAGAAAAGTCATATCGGTTTATACATAATGATTGTAATCTTTGCAATCTGTATAGGTGCAGGTGCTTTTGCAGTGGTTAAAATTTCTGATAATAAAAAACAGGAAGAAGCAGAGCAGAGTCAGGTCAGTAAGAATGATAAAAGCACAGACAAAGCCGATAGTAAAGATGCGGAAGAGAAAGATTCCAGAGAAACAAAAAAAGATGCAGAAGAAGATGTAGAGCCGGTTGAAGGAACTATGACCGCAGAAGAAAAGGCAAAAGCAGAAGAAAAGAAACAGAAAGAAGAAGAAAAGAAAAAAGAAGAGGAAGAACAGAAAGAATTATTAAAGAAATACGAGGAACAGGAAGCGCAGGAGGCAGAAGCAGCGAAGAAAGCAGAAGAAGAAAAGAAAGCCCAGGAAGCCGCTTCAAACAGTCAGAGTGCTTCAACAAGTTCATCAAGTTCAACCGGCAGTAGTACCGACAACAGTCTTTATGCAAGCTGGAGTGAAAAATTAGTGGGAGCAGAACAAAGTGATACAGCCATTTTAAATGAAGTAGGGGCTTCGGATGACTTTAATACAAAGATGGCAAAAGAGGAAGCACGTTATCAGTTATGGGATGGGCTATTAAATCAGATGTGGCAGGATTTAAAGGCATCCTTACCGGAGGATCAGATGTCACAGCTTACAAGTGCGCAGGTGGATTGGATTCATCAAAAAGAAGCAATGATATCACAATACTGGGAATCTCAGAATGTGGATCATTCTGGATTTAATGAAGCACCAGCGGCAGATACAACCAAACAAAGAGTGTATTATCTGTTGGATTATTGTCCAAGAAGTAATTAACCGAATCAAGTAGTGAAGCAGATTTAGAATATCAATATCTGCTTCACTCCAACGTAATTACAGTTCTAATGATGTTAGAATCAAAGAGGGAGGTTTGGATATATGTTTTGTAAATATTGTGGCAAGGAAATTAAGGAGGGCGAAATCTGTACCTGTAGACAGCAGGGTTCTAAAACTCCATATCCAAAGCCGGATATTCGTCCAGTCATGCCTGAACGGGAAAATACGCAGAGACAAGGAATAAATCAGAATCAGGGAAATTCTCAAAATCAGGGAACGACTCAGAATCGCAGACAGCAGACTCAGTTTGAGAGAAAACCGGTAAATAGAACACCAGTAAATAAAACATCAACTGCACCACAAAATCAGAGAACCGGAAAAAAAGATGGGAAAGGATTGGCAGTTGCGTCTTTTCTGCTTAGTTTTCTGCTTTTAGTTAGCTTTGTTTTATTAAGAGTTGTATTGCAAGATTTCATGCAGGAAAGTACTATGCTGGAGAGTATTTATCCGTATTTAATTTATGTTGTGCCGTTTTTACTTGGTCTGGGAGCATTTTTATGTGCAATTTTTTCTCTTCAGGATGCAAGAGTGCGTACGCTTTCGATTTCCGGAATTTTAATCAGTGCGATTTTTGTTGCAGGAATTTTTGTTTCTAAGGTACTGTTTCCTTATGAAGCAGACAGCTATGTGGCTTCATCGGATAGAAGTGATGAAGAGAACGAAGAAGAAGTCGATAAAGATAATTCTAAGGATACAGAAGATGCATCGAAAGAGGAAGAAACTGCAGAGTCGGATTCTTCTATTTCCCAGATTAAGAGTGATTATCAAAAAGGAACACTTGATTATGCAGGCGTAAAAAATGCGTTAGCAAAACTTGATACAGATAAATTGGAATCAAAAGAAGCAGAAGAAGTTTTAGCACTTCAGGAGCAGACGGAAAAAGATTTAGAGGACAGTCTTGAAAAATCCGCAAAAAGTTCCGATTATGAAAGTATTTTAAAGAAACTTTCAAAACAAAAAGAAGAGTTAAAAGACGAGGATGAGCTTATCACAAAACTGAGTGAAAAGTATGAACCAGAATATATTTTGTATTTAGATACAGAGAGCAAGAATCTGCTGGCACAGGGCAAAAAGGACGACGCATTAAAATTATTAAAAAATGGAAAAACATTGGTGGAAGATACCGATGCGGTGGATAATTTAATTGCGGAAGCAGAAGAGGGAGTAACCGGAGGAGATTATATTTTACCGGAAAGTAACAGCAGATATCTTACAGATGCAGATGTCAGCGGATTAACGCTTCAGCAGTTAAATTATGCGAAAAATGAAATCTATGCAAGACATGGAAGAAAATTTGATTCTAAGGAACTCCAGAATTATTTTGGAAGCAAATCATGGTATAACGGAACGGTTAATGCGGCTGACTTTAAGGAAACAGTATTTAATGAATATGAAAAGAAAAATGCAGAATTTTTAAGACAAAAGGAATTTGCAATGCATGATGGAGGATATCAGTTAGACCAGTAAGAAAGAGTGAGGAGAAGAAAGATGAAGTGCATTAATTGTGGATGTGAATTGCCAGAGGGAGCAAGATTTTGCGGTAATTGTGGAACACCACAGCCGGAGCATCAACAGGAAGAACAGCAGTCAGGACAACAGGTGCAACAAAGATTTTGTCCTCATTGTGGAGGAGCGAATGATGCCGATGCTGTATTCTGCAGTATCTGTGGAAAGGATATGAATGGGGACGGACAACCGGTGGTTGAAGAAACCACGTCAAAGAAAGTTCCGAAAAAGTTAATTGTGGGAGCAGTAGGTGTTGTTGCGGCAGTTGTTGTTATCGGCGGAGTTGTAAAAATCGTTGGAGGACTGGGAGGCAGTAAATCCGATTCTTACATCACTTATGTAAAAGATGGTTATATTAATCAGTCCGATATTGAACATTATAAGAAAAAACCAGTAGAGTATCAGGGAAGATACGGAAGCACAAGTGATGATGGAGAGAATTATTCTGCCGGTGTGAGTTACTCCAAAGATGGAAAATACATCTGTTATCCTACAGATGTAAATTATGGCGATGATGGTATAGAATTTCGTTTAAATATGCAGAAAGTAGGAAAGACAGAAGAGCCGGTTAAGATTGACAGTTCGGTTACAAGTTATACAATTTTGGACAATAATAAAATTTTGTATAAGAAAGCCGGAAATGATACGCTTTATATTAATGATAAGAAGGGAAATAAAGAAAAAATTGCTTCTGATGTCAATTATTTTTATTTAGACAGTGACCAGAAAAACATTGTGTGGAGCGAATCAAACGGGGATGGTACGATTAATGTCTGCCAGCAGGATGTTGCACTTAAAAAAGAGAAAAAAACGTTGGCAAAGGACGTGGATTCTTTCTATGCAAGTAGTGATTTAAAATATGTTGTAGTCCAGGAACAAGATACTCTTTATATGGTGGAAAATTTTGGAGAAAAGCAAAAAATTGCTTCGGGTGTAGAAGATGTTTCTTACGATGATTTAGATAATGGAGGAATCTATTACACAAAAAGTTCAGAGGAAACATTAAGTGCAGAAGATGTGGTTGAAGATGACTGTGCAGACAGTGATGCAACGATTGAAGAGCCGGATAGAGAAGATTATAAAGTTGAAAAAATCGAGAAAAATGACTGGACCGGAAAATACGAAAAAGTAGAGTCTGTAGATGAAGATGCTTATGATGCGGCTTATGAAAAATATTATGACAAAGAAAATCGAGATGAAATTCGTGACGCATTAGAGGATTATGAAATTTCTACACCAGTGGAAAAATTGTATTATGTAAAAGATGGAAAAGAAACACAGGTAGATGCTACAGTTGCACAGATGTATTATTATACTGGAGACTGGAAGGGTATTGTGTATAGCCGTTATAATATGGATGATGTTTCGAAGTTAAAAATTTCTGAGATTGACAGTGCCAGCAGTATTGAGTCTGATTATTATCAGATGCTTTCAGAATCCGCACAGACTTGTGTGTATACAGAGAAAGACAAAACCGTTGTATTGGATGAAAATCTTGCGACTGTATGGGGCGTAGATGCAGATTCTAAAACCGGATATGGAGTAAAAATGCAAGATTCCGGTTCAGAAGATGAAGACGCAACCTATAACTTATATTCATTCTCTGTAGATAATAATTCAGATGGAAAATGTAAACTGATTTCCGAAGATGTGGCATATTATCAGGAATTAATAAAAGATGGAGATGTGTACTATCTGAAAGATACAGACAGTGACGGAAATGGTAATTTATATTGTAACGACAAAAATATTGATTCTGATGTAAAATCCGGAACGCTTTATACAGTGCCAGACTCTGAAAATATTCTTTATGCAGTAGACTATAATAAATCAAATGGCAGTGCAACTTTGAAAATGTATGATGGAAAGAAAGACAAGATTATTGCAGATGATGTCTATTCTTATCTTCCAATTGATGAAAAACATATTGCACTTTTGATTGATTATAGTATGAAGTCTTATCGTGGTGACTTACAATATTATCTTGGAAAAGAAGAACTTAAGAGCATTGATGAGGATGTCAGCTTTATTTTTGGCGGAAAAGAGATTTATTAAAAAAATTTATTAGAATAAAATTTACGAGAGAGTTTAGAAATCAGGGAGTTTAATTTGTGAAACGGATGTATAAAATCATACTTGGATGCCTTTCAATTGTCTTGATTTTACTAATTGTTGTTGCGCTTTTTCAATTAAATCAGGTAAATAAAACAAGACAACAGGTTACTGCGGTAAGAAAAGAAATCAGGACAATTAAGAAAGACATAGAAAAACAGGAAAAAGAGCAGAAGAAGGCAGAAATTCTGCAAAAAGAAACAAAAATGAATGTAGAGCAGAAAGAAGAAGCGGATACCTATGCAAAAGCGGAAGAATCAGAAGAATCTGTAGAAACGCAGGAAGAAGCGCAGAAAGAAGCAAAAGAACCGGAAGCTGGGGAAGAGCAGAAGAATCAGGAAACGGATGCCAATTCACAGGTGCCAGAGACCGGTAATGGAAAGAAAATCGCAATTGACCCAGGACATCAGGGTTACAATGTAGATATGAGTGCACAAGAGCCAATGGGTCCAGGTTCAAGCGAAATGAAAGCAAAGGCAACGACAGGAACACAGGGAAGTTTTACCGGTGTTCCCGAGTATGAGCTGAATTTAAACATTTCAAAACAGCTTCGTGAAGAACTTAAAAACCGTGGGTATGAAGTGATGCTGACAAGAGAGGACAATGATACTGCAATCAGTAATAAGGAACGTGCAGAACTTGCAACACAGTATGGAGCAGATATTTATGTGAGAATCCATGCAAATGGAAGTGATGACAGCAGTGTCAATGGGGCATTTACGATGATTCCGTCTGCACAGAATCCTTATGTCGGAGCACTGCATGATAAGAGCTATGCACTTGGAGAAGCGGTCATTAATGCTTATTGTGAATCTTGTAAAATTAAAAACAGCGGAGTACAGATTTTTGACAATATGACAGGAATTAACTGGAGTACTGTGCCGGTTATTATTCTGGAAATGGGATTTATGTCAAATGAAAGTGATGATACAAATATGGAAAATCCGGATTTTCAGAAATTAATGGTACAGGGCATTGCAAACGGTATTGATGCTTATTTTGCAGCAGGAAATTGAGAAAGAGAAATACAATAAGGAACAAATAAAAAATGGAAAAAAAGAAAAGGACAAAGGTAATTGCAGGAATCGTTGTTTTAGCGGTTTTGATTTTAGCGGTTCTTTGTGTGAACGTATATCTGAAAGAAAAACAGAATACTCAGAATACAAAATATACAGAAGCACAGGAAGAAAAGAAACAATTAGAAGAGAAACAGAAAGCACTGAAAGAAAAGCAGGCAGAAGCAGAAAATGCCGAAAATACAACGCAGGAGCAACAGGATTTAGATGAAGCCGGAGAGCCTGTAGATGAAACAGAAGAAGATGCGGATTCTGAGGAAAGTCTTACAGAAGAACAGCTTGCAGAAGAAGATGCTCCGGATTTGGAAGCAATTCGTGCGTCAGTGGAAGAAAAACTGCAAGGTACAGATGAATTTGGAGAGGCATGGCAGATTTATGTGTATCGTTTGAAAGATGGCGCAAGAGCATCTCTTGGTCAGGGAAGATTGACGGCGGCAAGTTTAATCAAACTTTATATTATGGGCGCAGTTTATTCTTCTTATGATAATATCGTTGCTACAAATGGACAGGAGCAGGTGGATAAGCTGTTAAATGCGATGATTACAGTCAGTGATAATGATTCTGCAAATACACTGGTTGGAATGTTGGGAAATGGTGATAATGCAGCAGGTCAGGAAGCAGTTAATACTTATTGTAAAAATAATGGTTACACCGATACTTCCATGGGAAGAATGTTGCTTGAAAAAGCTTCTGCGAACGAAAATTATACATCCGCAAGAGATTGTAGTGTGTTTTTGAAAAATATTTATGAAAATAAATTAGAACATTCTGAGGACATGTTGAATTTATTAAAACAGCAGACCCGAACAGAAAAAATACCAAAAGGTATTCCGTCTGGAGTGGAAACGGCGAATAAAACCGGAGAATTAGACCATGTAGAAAATGATGCAGCGATTGTATTTGATGGAGAAAATCCATACATTATCTGTGTGATGGCAGATAATTTAAGTGATACGACGGAAGCGAGACAGCGAATTGTTGACATTTCTTCGGTTGTTTATGAGAATATTTCAAAATAAAAAGAGCAGACAAAAAGGATATCGAAGTCAATAAGTTTTGGCTAAGATATCCTTTTTTGCTGGTTTGTTTTGAACAATAAATTATTTTTGGCAGATTATTTTCTGTAAATTATTTTCTGCGGAAGCGGTTCAGGCAGGCATAAATTTCCTGTTTTCGTGGCATGGCAAGTCCGCAGGAAAGATAAGAGGTACTGCTGATGCCGGAGAAGCCTTTTGTTTCGAGAATAGAAATCAATTTTTTAGCGACTTCATCCAAAGTAAGCTGATTGTCAATCAAAGATTCACAGGCAAAACGGAGCATAGATGCAAGCGCTGATGTCTGTTCAAAATCTGCAAGCTGTTCCACATATCGTAAATCAACGGTTTCTTTTCCAATCGAAAAGGTATATCGGTCGTGTGTTTTTACTTTTAAACCTTTATCTGCATGAGAAGCATGAGGATTTCTTGAAGTTTTTGTTTGAAAATCCGGTGTGCTCATGATTCGGTAACTGTCAGGCTGATGAAATTCTGTGGCAGAAGTTTTCGGAAGCGGATTTTCTTTGCACAGTACTTTTGTAGAAGCCGTAATATCGATTGCCTTATAGCAGTCCATTTGAATAATGGTGTCTGCGATATGAAAGAAAGCACCACTGCTTCCGGCTACAAGAATGGTGGAGATTCCTGCTTTTTCATATAAATCTCTGGCACGTTCTAAAAAAGGAGTAATTGGCTCTTTACTTCGACCGATGACTTTTTGCATAAAAGAGTCACGAACCATGAAATTAGTTGCAGAAGTGTCCTCATCAATAAAGAAAAGAGAACTTCCGGCCTCCATGCTCTCTACAATAGCAGCCGCCTGAGAAGTACTACCACTGGCGTCACAGGTAGAAAAACAATGAGTATCTTTTTTATTTGGCAAATCGTTGATAAAAAGGGAAATATCCACATCTTTTATGAAACGTCCATCTTCAGCCCTAAGTTTTACGCCATTGTCATCGGAGATTACATATTCTCGACCATCGCCTGCGATATGATTATAGACTCCGCTTTCTAAGGCATTTAATAAAGTGGATTTTCCGTGGTAGCCTCCGCCGACAATTAGAGTAATTCCTTCTTTGATGCCGAGTCCTCGAATCGTTCCTTTGTGTGGAAGCGTAAGTTCAATGGCAAGAGAATCCGGAGCAAAAAACGGAATACTTTCTTTTAAAGGTTTATCGGAAACACCACTTTGTCTTGGAAGAATAGAAGCATCGGCGACAAAGGCAGTAAGATGAAGGCGTTTCAGTTCTTTACGTAGAAAATACTGGTCCTCAGCGAGAAAATAAACCTGTTCTACCACTTTAGCGTTCTGATTGCGGTAGAAAAATGCTTTTTCTACACAGACTGGAAGAAAATCAAAAAAGATTTTTTCTAATTCTATAGAATTGATACGTCTGCCGTTTGCGGGAAATCCAACAAAGAAACGTGCAATAATAGAATTTTTTGTGATTTGGCAGGCACTTCGCTCTAAAATCTCCTGACCGCAGTGTGTGACAGAAATCAGACCGCTCTTTCCAGAACCTTTTGCACGGAAACTATAGCGGTTTACCTGCTGTTCAAACTGGCGGGTCAGATAATCCTGCAGTGCAATGCGGGTGTAGGATTTTTGATAGTAATCAGCAGGGAATCCGGCAGTTTTTAGCGGAATCTCAACGCTGATACTGGATGGAGAGGCAAATGGGTCTCCCTGAACATGGTCAATGTATAAAAGATAGTTTGGAAATTGATAAGTGCCACGTAATTCTTTATAGGCAGGATAGCCTTTTTGATGAATTGCGTGGAGTTTGGTCTGTAAGTCATTTGAAGTTTTTGGCATAGTAAAAAACCCCTTTCAAAATTATAAAAATCTAGGATTACTATAGCGAAAATACAGAGAAATCGCAAGTTTCGCAAAAAATAAAAAAATTTCAAAAAAAGGGTTGACTTTTTGGAATATGTACATTATAATAGGTTTTGTTGTTGAGGCAATACAAAATAAATAAGAAATATGTGCGTTTAGCTCAGCTGGATAGAGCGTTTGGCTACGGACCAAAAGGTCGGGGGTTCGAATCCTCTAACGCACGCTAGTAAAAAAGTAGACAGGGTATAAAAACCCTGTCTATTTTTTTACTCGAGTCCGGGTCGGACTCGAACGGGTTCGTTCTCCGCTCCGCTCCGGTCGTTGCTAAGCGCATGCCACAGGCATGCAGCAACCTCTAACGCACGAAAGCAAAGGGGAACGTTATCTCTGATTTGTTTTTGCTTAGATTTGAGTGGACTCGAACGGGTTCGTTCTCCGCTCCGCTTCGGTCGTTGCTAAGCGCATGCCACAGGCATGCAGTAACCTCTAACGCACGAAAGTAAAGGGGAAGAGTGTACAAAAAACCGGTCTACTTTTTTACACTTGCAGAACATGTAATCTGTTGATATAATACAAGTTAATTGTTTAAAGTGGTAAAATCAAGGAGAAAAGAAAAATGGAAAATAAAAGGTTGTTTGATTATAATATTTTTTTGATTGGATTTATGGGATGTGGAAAGTCTACGATAGCGGGATATTTGCATGATACATTTTCCATGGATGTGGTTGAGATGGATGATATTATTGCAAAACGAGAGGGCATGAGTATTTCAGATATCTTTGAAACTCATGGAGAGCAGTATTTCCGTGATTTGGAGACAAATCTTTTAGTTGAAATGCAGAATAAGTCTAATGTAGTGATTTCGTGTGGCGGTGGTACTCCAATGCGTGAAAATAATGTGCTTGAGATGAAGAAGAATGGACGTGTCGTGCTTCTTACTGCACAACCGGAAACTGTTTTGCAGAGAGTAAAAGACAATCATGACCGGCCATTGCTTGAAAATAATAAGAATGTATCATTTATTGCAGACTTGATGGCGAAACGAAGTGAGAAGTATGAGGCAGCAGCAGATATCATTATACAGACAGATGGAAAAAATGAGCAGGAAATCTGTGAGGAAATGATTCAGAGACTTCGTGCGATGGATGAAAGTAGATAGAAAACAGGTGGCTGTGGTTACAAGCAGCCACCTTATATTTTACAGGCTTTTATGAAGGATATCCAATACTTGTTTAAGCTCATTTACTGGAATCTGTCCTGGGGCAGAAGCTTTTGTGGCAGCTCCAAATGTGAGGGCAGAGCCAAAGGCTTCACCGGCAAGACGGCTGATGACACCTGTTCCAGCCATTGACATGGTAATAATCGGACGGTCGGCGTAAGACTCAGTCATTTCAAGAGTTGCATCAAGGAGCATAAGCACATCACGTCTGCAGGTTGGCATGACTGCAATTTTTGGAATATCCGCATCAAGTTCCTGCATTTTACAAAGACGGCGGATTAATTCTTCTTTTTCAGGAGTTTTATCAAAATCGTGATTGGAAGAAACTACTTTTACATTAAAATCGTGAGCTTTTGAGATGATGTTCGTCACAATTTCGTCTCCTGTAAAAGCTTCTACGTCAATCAAATCAACAAAGCCGCTTTTGGCAACTGCGAGATTAAGGTTTTGATAAGCTTCATTTGAGATGGCTTTTTCTCCCCCTTCTTTTGCCGTGCGGAAGGTAAAAAGAATTGGTGTGTCTTTTAAGACAGTGTTTAATTCTTTTGCGGTTTCGAGTACTTTATCGGTATCAAAAACATCTTCGTACCAGTCTGCACGCCATTCTACAACGTCAATCGGAGATTCGGCAAAAGAACCTGCTTCCGTGAGAATTTCTTCTTTGGTTTGTCCAACAATCGGGACACAGATTTTCGGGCGTCCCTCTCCGATAATAACATTTCTTACTTGAACTGTTTTCATAGCTAAAATCCTTTCCTATATTCAATCATTATTGATTCTACGGTTCAGAGTTCAAATGCAGCAGAACCTTGAAACATTTTCTGGATTGTGAAAAATTTTTCTATAAGTTAGCATAATTAGTTAGAGCAGGTTTGTCAATTATAAAAAAGATTCTCGCAGAGCGTTTTTGATTTTTTACGATGAGTTTTTTATGAACGCAGATAAGCATTCCCCCGCTTCAAGTGCGCAGAGCACTAAGCGGCGGGT
>ENA-OPSY01001900-OPSY01001900.1-human-gut-metagenome-genome-assembly--contig:-NODE-1900-length-11041-cov-11.618332_pt1 | contig 11041 bp, 10 predicted proteins | sample MGYA00241464_ERZ501920 | MGnify/ENA primary metagenome ERZ501920 (study PRJEB25962, sample SAMEA2042396) | human gut metagenome | biome: human gut; feature: human-associated habitat; material: faeces...
CATTTTATCGGCGGGCCGTTCCTCCCCGCTGCCCGTCTTCATCCCAAGGACGATAGACCTCACCGAGCAGGGCGGCGATGTCCTCCCTGTGTTCCTCCATATGGAGTTCCAGCAGCCGGATGATAAAACCGGAGATGCTGCCGCAACCGGCTACCCTGACCAGCATGGCAATCCGGCGGTGCAGTCTCCCGTCAATGTATGCGGTCTTCCACTCCGCGGCCTTGGGAGCGGGAACCAGAAACCTCCTCTTGTATTCTTCCGGGTCTGTCACTTTCCCTGCCCCCACCGGCCTTTCATGCCCCGGCACCCTCGTCACCGGTTCCGGGGATGGGAAAACGGGATCTGACAGAAGGTTCCCCGTAAGTCCGACCCTCTCGAGAACGATATCGGAAAGCCGGTTCTTTTCTTTTTTTGAATCCATATCTTAAAATCTTAAATTATTAAATTACACAACCGGTATTGTATCGGAATACAAAATAAAGGAAGAAGAGAACCGGACAGAGCCACCTGTCACTTATAGTCATCCAAAGTCGGTTATTGTCATGATGCACATGACGGGTGGACGGACATGCCGCTGCGTTCGGGCGTTTCTTCCTATGCGGAGGCGACATCAGAGGCACGCTGCCCGTAGCGGTGTGGAAAAGCGGGCGGGATTCCGTTTCCTTGTCCACCGGCCCTTTTAATCTTCATGGGCAGGTGTGAGAGCGTGTATCCGCCTTGGTCGGATTCTTAAATTATCGGTCTGTAGAAGTGTAAAAGTAGCAATCCATCAATGGAGACAATAAAAATAAACCATAAGTTGTACACGGTTCTATGCCCGTTCTCCATTTGTAGAAGTGTAGAAGTAGCAATCCATTAATGGAGACAATGAAAAAAAACATAAGTCATACACGGTTCTATGCCCGTTCTCCATTTGTAGAAGTGTAGAAATAGCAATCCATTAATGGAGACAATGAAGAAAAAACATAAGTCGTACACGGCTACATGTCCATTTCTCCATTAGCAGAAGTGTAGAAGTAGCAATCCATTAATGGAGAATAGGGTATGGAAAGAGCAGATTTCCCGTAGATGCGCCTCCTTATCCTCGAATTATGAGCGTAAGTCACATGGTTATGGAGAGATATCCATCCTTTTATGGGGAGAGCAGCCGACAAATACCTGATGGAAATGCCCCGCAAACCACAGGGAAACAGCCATACAATGAGCTGATACACAATAATTATTGGATAAACGTGGTCCGCTCCTGCGGACAGCAAGTTGTGTTTTCGTTAAACGAAAACCAAACGGTTTAACGGCGGAAACGCCGCCAAACCATACCCTAAAAAGCTCCGGAGTCGTATTATTAGAAAATGAATTAATCCATTATTATTTACTATCTTATTGAGAACGTTTGCAGATTTTGGGAACGTTCCCGCAATCGTTCCCAAAGAAAATGTTCATTTTTGTTCCATTCCTCCCTTCTTTCTTGATTTATATTTGCAATATACTTTATTTAAAACATATATATCATGGAAACAAAAAAAAATTATGTAGTGGGAATAGGAGAAGCATTATGGGACATTCTTCCTGAAGGTAAGAAGATAGGGGGAGCCCCTGCCAATTTTGCTTATCATATATCACAATTCGGGCTACAAAGCCGTGTGGTAAGTGCTGTCGGCAAGGATAAATTGGGAAATGAAATAATAGAAAATTTCCAAGAAAAAGGATTGTCCATCCTGATTGAAAGAGTGGAATATCCCACCGGAACGGTACAAGTACAACTGGACGAAGCCGGGGTTCCTTGTTATGAAATCAAGGAAAATGTAGCATGGGACAATATTCCCTATACTGACGAATTGAAAGAACTTGCCCGGCAAACACGAGCTGTCTGTTATGGATCGCTGGCACAGCGCAATGTCGTATCCCGTGAAACCATTAATTCTTTTTTGGAGGCAATGCCGGAGGATGAAAGTTGTTACAAGGTTTTCGACATCAATTTGAGGCAAGGGTTTTATACGAAGGAAATCCTGTGCAATGCGATGGAACACTGTAATGTGCTGAAGATTAACGATGAAGAATTAGTTGCCGTCAGCCGTATGTTTGGTTATCCTGGAATCGATTTACAAGACAAATGTTGGATTCTATTGGCAAAATATAATTTAAAGATGCTCATCCTTACCTGCGGGGTGAACGGAAGCTATGTGTTCACTCCTGGCAACGTGTCGTTTGTGGAAACGCCCAAAGTGGAAGTGGCGGATACGGTAGGGGCAGGCGATTCATTCACAGCCTCTTTCCTTGCCGCTATATTGTCTGGGAAAACTATTATAGAGGCGCATCAACTGGCTGTCAATGTTTCTGCTTTTGTCTGTACACAAAACGGTGCCATGCCTCGCTTACCGGAGAACTTACTGAAACGTATCCTGTGATACCGTAATCAAACGAAATCATTTAGCCATGAAAAATACGATGAAATTATCCCACGTTAAATGCCGAATCTTTTTTATTTTGTTTTTCTTAAGTGTGTATTCCGTTACGGTAAATGCCCAACTAAACTGGAAAACCAATTTACAGAGCATGCATTTATGGAGAGGTATGGAAGTGACGGATGGTTTGGTATTGACAACGGACTTATCACTGACCGACCGTCATAAGCACTTCCGGGCAGGAATATGGGGTGGCACCAACATAAATGGGAGCTATAAGGAGTTTAATTATTATTTGTCTTATACTTATCGTCGGTTAGGAGTTGCAGTATGGGATACCTATAATTTCTCTCCCGGAGCGGATTATAATAATAGTGAATTCTTCAATTATAAAGCAAGGGAAACCGGGCGTTTTATTGACGCTACGGTTTTTTATACCTTGAGTGAAAAGTACCCTTTATTTGTCAGTTGGTCAACGATCTTGTATGGAAGAGACAGGGATGTATTAAATTCACAAAACAGATATTCAACTTTTGTTTATGCTGAATATCCGGTTTGGAAGAATGAGAGCTGGGAAGTGAAACCTGGTATTGGTGCCGCCTTTGCTCTCGCTCCCGGTAAAAGTCTTGACGGACAACGCTCTACCGTGCATTTCTATGGTGAAGAAGCAGGTATCGTCCATATAGCCTTGTCTACCACTTACCAACTTATGCTATTCCAACATCCTTTCCCCATCACAATGATGGCTTTGTGGAATCCGCAAAGTGACAAAGGATATTTGCAGATTGGGATACAATTATTCTCTTTCTGATACATGGGTATCCGTTGAAGCACGCATTTTGATTTCTGCGTCCAATACCACTGAACGGCAAGGTGATGAAAAATCGTTTATCCGTTCCAGAATAAGCATCGCTGCATTCCGACCCATTTCAAACAAAGGTTGTTCCACAGTGGTTAGTTGCGGATAGACTATCGTGGAAAGTTCTGTTCCGGAAAAGCTGGCAATGCCCACCTCTTCCGGAATTTTTTTACCCAATTCCCGCAAACGGTTCATCGCTCCAATGGCAAGCGTATCGGTAAATGCGAAAACCGTATCGAACTCCACTTGCCTTGACAATAATATGTCGGCGGCGTGCGCACCGTCGTTGAACGTCATTCCTGTCTTCACAACTAATTCATCACGGAATGGCAAGTTGAACTTTGTTAACGCATCTTTATATCCTCTGAAACGTTCTACTGAGTTGTAAATATCATCCGGTCCTTGTATGTGGGCTATCTGCCTGCGACCGCTGCGGATAAGCCGTTCTATCAGAAAGAAAGTTTTCGTATAGTCATCTACGATGACCTGTGACACATCCAGTCCATGTGGAATGCGGTCGTAAAACACCATCGGCATTTCAGCCTTACGCAGGCGCAGGTACTCGTCCTTGTTTTTCTTATAGCTGCATAGATTGATGAGGATGCCATCCACCATAAAATGCTCCATCATCCGCAGGTTTTCCAACTCCTTGTCGGCATCCTCACCGCACTCCGCGATGATTACCTTGATGCCTTTGGGGTAAAGCACGCTTTGGATGCCGCTGACTACCTGCGAAGCAAACGGCGTGATGCCTTCTGGAATAATTACTCCTACGGTATTCGTATGACCGTATTTCAAATTAGTGGCTACGGGGTTAGGCTTGTATCCCAATAACTCGGCGGCTTCTAGCACCTTCTCCTTGGTCTCCCGACGGATATTCTTATCATCTATCAACGCACGTGAGACGGTTGAAACAGATAAGGATAAATGATTGGCTATGTCTTTTATTGTGATGCGTTTCATGGTTGTCTTTCTTTTAATCCCTACAAAAATACATAAACGAACCGATATATCCTAACGAATGGGAACGTTTGCAGATTTTGGGAACGTTCCCGCAATCGTTCCCAAAAGAATGCGGCAAAAAAAACGATTCTTTTTCTGTTCGCCACTCTATTTTTGCAACATAAAATTTAATCAGTAATCATAAAAACAAGAACATCATGAAGACACAAGTCATTTCTTACAGTTACAATCGTGAACAAGTGAAACCGGGTATCTTGCACATCGGAGTAGGTAATTTCCACCGTGCGCATGAGGAGTATTACACTAATCTGCTGCTTGCCGACGATGCCCAACGGCAATGGGGCATTTGCGGAGCCATGCTTCTTCCCAGCGATGAACGCTTATACAATGCTTTGAAAGAACAGTCCGGCGAATATTCCCTTACCGTTTGCGGACGCGATGGCAAAGATGAGACACACCGCATCGGGTCGTTGGTGGAATTGCTTTGGGCAATGGAAAAACCGGAAGCGGTTATTGAGAAGATTGCCCACAAGGACATCCGCATCATTACGCTGACCATTACTGAAGGCGGCTACAATATCGAGAAAGCTTCAGGCGAATTTATGTTGGATAACGAATCGGTGAAACATGACCTGCAACATCCGGCTGAGCCCCAAACCGTGTTCGGTTATGTAGCAGAAGGTTTGCGTCGTCGAAAAGCTGAAGGCAACGGGCCTGTCACCATCCTCTCCTGCGACAATTTACAACATAATGGCAATACCGCCCAACGTGCCTTTACTTCCTTTATTGAAGCGCAAGATCCGGAACTCGCCACATGGGTTAAAGAAAATGTAACCTTCCCCAACAGCATGGTAGACCGTATCACACCGGCTACACGTCCCGAGGACATCATTCGCCTGAACGAGAAAAACGGCACGGAAGACAAGGCTCCGGTCTATTGCGAGGATTTCATCCAATGGGTGGTGGAGGATAACTTCATTGCCGGACACCCCGCATGGGAAAAGGTGGGCGTGGAGTTCACCGATGATGTAACAGCTTACGAAAACATGAAACTCAGTCTGCTGAATGCTTCGCATACGCTGTTGTCTTACCCCTCTTTCTTGGGTGGATACCGCAAGGTGGACGAGGCGATGCGCGATGAACGTATCTGTAAGTTGGTACGGACATTCATGGATACAGACATTACGCCTTATGTACCTGCACCGGGTAATACCGACCTTGATGTATATAAACAGACGTTGATAGAACGCTTCGGCAACCGCTCCGTCAGCGACCAGGTGGCACGCCTCTGTTTCGACGGTATCTCTAAGTTTCCTGTCTATATCATGCCCAACCTCGGCAAGATGATTCATGACGATGCAGTTCTTATTCGTCAAGCCTATCTGATAGCGGCTTATCGTCATTACCTGAAATATAAAACAGATGACAACGGTGCGGCTTACGAGGTGAACGAACCGTGGATGACAGAGGAAGATGCACGGTTGATAAAAAGCGATGAACCGTTGGATTTCCTTTCCCTTTCCGCTTTCCAAGCCGTAAACCTGAAAGCATCGGATGCCTTCATTTCGCTTTATCTGAAAATGGTAGAAGACATCAAGCGTCAGGGAGCCATGCACACATTGGAGAGCATCTTGTAATAAACCGGATTAAACCTTTGCATCATGAATACACAAAAACATAATAGTCTGGGACCGTTCGCGGTCCTGACTTTCATCTACTTTATTGTCGGCTTTCTGACCACAGTAAATGGGCAGTTCCAAGGACCGTTGAAAATAGCTTTTCTCTCGCAGACGGAAGAATTAAAGAATACGCTTACTACACTGATTTCGTTTTTCTTCTTCCTGGGCTATCTGTTTAATAGTTCGTTGGGTGGGAAATGGATAGACAGGCACGGTTATAAGGCAACACTGTTGCGAGCCCTTTCCGTCATGGTTGGCGGATTGGTAATGTACGCCCTTTCTTCATGGATTGTGGTACACTATGGTGATTATGGCATACAAATCTCAGCAGACCGTGTACCCTTCGGTTACTTTGTCTTTTTGTTTGGCTCCTACTTGATGGGAACTTCCGCCGCCCTGCTTCAAGTTGTCATCAATCCCTACGTGGCAGCCTACGAACTGCCCGGTACGCAACCCGTGCAGCGTATGAACATTGTTTGTGCCATCAATTCTTTCGGTACTACTATTGCGCCTTTCTTTGTGACGGGAATCATTTTTGCCGGAGTGGCATTGGAAAGCGTAACGGCGAACCAATTGCTGTTACCGTTCCTGCTGATAGCCCTTTGCATTGTCATTACGACGGTCGTGACCTCTCGTTTACACCTTCCTGACATTCAGGGGACACGTGCTGATTCCGGCGAGAAATTGGAACGTAGCATTTGGTCGTTCCGCCATCTTACGTTAGGGGTAGTGGCCATTTTCTTCTATGTAGGCGCGGAAGTGTCGATAGGTGTCAATGTCAATTTGCATGCCATGGAACTGATTGATGTCGGCAAAGGACTTTCGTTCTTCGGCAAGGAACACATCGTGCTGTGGGGATTGAATCTTGGCATACCTGCTTTGCTTGCCACGCTTTATTGGGGCGGATTCATGGTAGGCAGATTGACGTTCAGCTTCTTCGACAAGATTTCTCCGCGTGTCTTGTTGGTTTCCACTACGGTGATTGCCACCTTGCTTACACTGGTTGCTATCTTGACCAATAATCTTTGGGTATTGGTATCCGTAGGACTGTGTCACTCGGTGATGTGGAGTTGTATCTTTACGCTGGCAGTCAAAGGATTGAAACAATACACATCGAAAGCATCGGGTATATTTATGATGGGAGTATTCGGAGGTGCGGTATTCCCAGTATTGCAAGGCGCATGGGCAGATGCGTGCGGTTCATGGCAATGGACGTGGTTGATGGTGATACTTTGCGAATTGGTGATGCTTTATTATGCTTTGTTTGGCTCGAAAATCAAGGAAAAATTTTAAAATAAGAATATCATGAACTTAAAAGAACATTGTACCGGAATCCAGCATATCGGGATTCCAACGAACGATTTGGAAAGAACCATTCATTTTTATGAAGATTTGGGCTTTGAAGTGGTTCTAAGAACTCAAAACGGTAATGAGAACGTTGCTTTTTTACAATTGCACAATCTGGTTATTGAAACTTACGAAAATCATCAGGCTGTGATGACGACCGGAGCGATAGACCACATCGCGCTGGACGTAAAACGGATTGATGATTTGTTTGAATGGGTAAAATTGCAAGGATTTCATCTATTAGACAGCCAAGTAAACCGCTTGCCGTTTTGGGAAAACGGAGTCCGCTTCTTTACCATCATGGGACCCAATAAAGAAAAGATAGAGTTCTGCGAGAAACTTTAATGAAAATAACAAATCCGGTACTTCACATTTATAGGAATATGAATACCGGATTTGTTTTTCTCTATACAAACATTCAAATCACATCGGATTTATCCGATATTCCTGCGGTGTACAACCCACGATCTTTTTGAACATCCGGCTCATATGGTGAGGATACCTGAAGCCAAGACCATAGGCTATTTCACTTATGGACTTACCTGTTGAGGCAATCAACCTGTCTTTTATCTTGCTGATAACGACTAACTGTATGTACTCTATCGCACTTTTTCCAGTTTCGTGTTTTATCAAATTACCGAAATAATTGGAAGAAAGATGAAGTTTGTCGGCACAATAACTGACAGAAGGGATACCCCCCTCCAATGGTTTGTCTGAATCAAGATAGGCGTGGAGTAATTCCTCAAACCGGACAAGAATATCCTTGTTTGCTTCTTTACGAGTAATAAACTGTCGTTCGTAGAAACGGACACAATGATTGAGGAATACTTCAATGTTGGAAATGATTATGTTACGTGTATGCCGGTCGATGGAATGCTGGAGTTCTTCACGGATGCTGCGGATACAGTCGATGACAATCTCCCTCTCCCGTTGCGACATGTGTAACGCCTCGTCCACTTCATACGTGAAAAAAGTATAGTCTTTCATCTTACGTGCCAAAGAGGTGCCACGCAAGAAATCGGGATGAAAGAACAAAGCCCATCCTTTCATCTGAAACAACGTATCATCGCCGTCATCCCCCACAACCTGTCCCGGAGCCATGAATACGAGTGTTCCCTCCTGATAGTCATATTTCTTGCGTCCATAGCGCAGTTCGCCGCAGTCGGTATCTTTCAGGATGATGCTGAAGAAACCGAAATTCTTCCTGCGGTGCGGAATAGGTGATACTTCCGAAAGGTCAAGGGCACTGACCTGCGGATGCCGGGTTTCTATTTTCAGGAAATCATGATATTCCTGTATGCTGTCCATCTTCAATATTTCGCTCATAACTGTCTAATTTCTATCTTATTGCAAAATTACATATTTTTTTGTCATACCTGTCTGTGTATCACCCGAAGCATTGATATTGGTTAAAGAAAACATTCCATTGGTTAGCCTATCCGGCACATACCGTAAAAATGGTGTTTCAAACCGTAAAATGTCTATTTACTTATTTTATCCAACCGTGTATTTTTGCAAGAAAACAAGTTAATTGGAAAACAATGAAAAAGGATTTAGGAAAAAGTACGGTTGTGGCTCCGCTTCCGGTGTTGATCATAGCCACTTATGATGAAAATGGGGTACCTGATGCAATGAATGCCGCATGGGGAGGACAATGTACGCACCAACACGTGGCATTGAATTTGGCGAAAGGACATAAGACAACCGAGAATTTACGGCTTAAAAAGGCTTTTACCGTAAGCATTGCGAATAAAGGCAACTTGGTCTTGTCGGATTACTTTGGTTTAGTGTCAGGACGCAAGGCTGACAAGATGACAAATGCTCATGTACACATTACTCCAAGCCGGTTTGTGGATGCGCCTGTCATCGAAGAATATCCCTTGGTATTGGAATGCAAGGTTGTCAGTATGGAAGAATCATTTGGCGAGGTACGTGTAGTGGGCGAAGTACTCAATGCTCAAGCTGATGAATCGGTTTTAAATGATGTCGGGAAAGTGGATTTAGACAAGCTACAACCCCTTTCTTTCGACTCTGTGGCACGTGCATATCGGGTGTTGGGAGGAATTGTCGGAACAGCGTTCAAAGACGGAACGCAGTTGATAGAAAATAAATAAAGAATATGCGTATGAAGACAATCTTACATCTCCTGTTCTTCTTTCTGACAAGCAATCTTGTTATGGCTTGTGACAATGATAATGGCGAAGAACAGATTCCTGTTCCCGTCACGGTAGAAACCGTTGAAACCACTCAGATAGAAACCAATTCGGCACTCTCTGGAGGCCGAATTTCAGGATTGAGCGGTGAGAAAATCCTTGCATCGGGCGTATGCTGGAGTACTTCTTCCGAACCTACTCTTGCTGATAACCAATCGGAAGCGGACAATCCAGATGGCAGCACTACATTTGCCTGCTACCTGTTGGGATTGGAACCTTCCACGACCTATTACGTCCGTGCTTTTGTCACCCTGCCTTCCGGAACTATATATGGACAGGAAAGACGTTTCACCACTGCCGATAATGAGGGAACCGGTGGAGGTGAGGAGCCTTTGCAAACAGTGACCTATCTTTGGCCCGAAGGAAATATGCCCGCCACTACAAACTATACCGTGAATAATGGCAATTATTTCGATGACCCGGACTTCCGCCCCAACATGGTATGGTATCCTGTACCTGAAGGACAGGCGGTAAAGGGAGCTGTCATGGTATGTCCCGGAGGCGCATTCATGTTCCGTAGCGACAGCGAGGGAACGCCCATTGCACGCAGGCTGAGCGAACTGGGTTACCAGAGTTTCGTGGTGAACTACCGTGTCCGTCCTTACCGCATGGAAGAGGGTAGCCTCGACCTGGCACGTGCCGTGCGCTTCGTGCGCAGCCATGCTTCCGAATATGGCATCCGCCCGGATAACATCGCTGCCGTAGGTTTCTCGGCAGGAGGTATCTTGTGCGGTGATTTGGCTCTCAACTTCGACGGACTGGTGAATGGTACGGTGCTTGATGCGGACTATGTAGCGGATGAATTGGATGAGGTTTCTGCCGACATTTGCTCCATCGGCATGATTTACTCCTTCTATGGACGATTGAGCGTATCAAATAATAATGTGGAAGAATTACGTGCGGGCAATATTCCTCCTACTTTCTACACGTATGGAACGGAGGATCCGTTCTATCGCCAGTTCATTGCCAATGCTAATGCTGTGCGCGAAGCCGGAGTACCGATGGAAGAACACGTATTGCAAGACTGGGGACATGGCTTCGGACTTGGGAACGGACAATGGGCAATTGACTTTGACCGTTGGCTGACAGGAATCATGTCCGGAGAAGAATAAACACAGGCTCAGCCTTTGACTATCTCATCCCGGACCTGAGGGTATCCCATATCCGAGGTGAGTTAGCCTCAAGTCCGACCTCAGCCAAAACTTCCTGAAAAGAAAAAGCACTGACGGAATAGTCCGCCGGCGCTTTTTCTTCTTAATAAGCACTGTCCGAGACTCAGATGGTGCTTTTTCTTACCGACAAGCATCATCCGAGGATTCGGACACTACTTTTTCTTTTCAAGGAGCATTGTCCAGGATGCTATTCAGCACTCATTATTTCCAGTCCATAAACATACGTGCCGTTTCCGCATCGTGGTGGTCGAAGAAAAGGCTTTTGCCGGTGTCAAGCGTGGCGATAGCCGCCATATCTTCATCGGAGAGCGAGAAGTCGAAAATGTCGATGTTCTGACGCATCCGTTCGATGTGTGTCGATTTGGGAATGATTATCACGCCACGCTGGATGAGCCAACGCAGGGCT
>ENA-OPSY01001907-OPSY01001907.1-human-gut-metagenome-genome-assembly--contig:-NODE-1907-length-11014-cov-2.496943_pt1 | contig 11014 bp, 11 predicted proteins | sample MGYA00241464_ERZ501920 | MGnify/ENA primary metagenome ERZ501920 (study PRJEB25962, sample SAMEA2042396) | human gut metagenome | biome: human gut; feature: human-associated habitat; material: faeces...
AGCCGCCGCAGGCGGTCAGCCCGAGGGCGGCGGTGGCAAGGCCCATGGCCTTGAGGAAATCTCTGCGCTGGATCTTTCTCATATCCGTTCCTCCTTTTGGGGTCACTGCACTTTTGCAAAGGCTTCGTCAGCACGGCGGCTGTACAATGCCATGCCGCCGGTCTGGGCGTCGTTTGCCAGATTGATGTTCTCCACAAAGCGGGCCTTTTCCTGCTCAGAGAGCTGCCCGCCCTTCATGGCGGCGGATGCCACGGCACCCATGGCACCGATCATGCCCATCTGGCCTTTCAGCTCCCGTTCCTCGGCCTTGGACATCCGGCGGCCGAACATGCTGGTCTCATTATCATGGACCCCGAAGATATGGTCCAGATGCTGCCGTGCGATGTGGGCATAGCCGATCTCCCGCCGGTCCCGCTTGCTGAAGCAGATGATCAGCTCCTGCTTGATATAGGGGTGGGGATGCATGCCCCGCTGGGTCTGGGCCTCGGTGATGCCGCGAGGCTGCACCAGCTTCAGCTTCAGGCCGCCGCCGTTGAGGGTGGGTTCCTTGCCCGGCTCCTTGGCGGGGGTCTCGTCCAGATACTCCTCATAGCTGGCGATCTGGTCGTAGCGGATCAGCTCCGGCATCTTGCCCCGGCCGCCGGTACGGTCGTCGATGTACAGCATTCCAAGCTCATCGCAGAACACCAGCCCCATTTGCGTCGGGGTGGAGGGGTATGCGTTGACCCGGAACTCGGTCTTGTCGAACACCTCGTCGAACACCCGCTTCATCCGGGCCATGTACTCCATGTGCTCCTTTGCTTCGTCCAGCGTCAGCTCACTGAGCCGGATATATTTGGAGCACTTGTTGCCACAGTCATCGCAGAGGAACTGTCCGTCCCGGAGCTTGGAGCGGTGCAGGGTGCCGCACTCCTTGCCGCAGACGGCACAGTTCTGTTTTGCGAACAGGTTGGAAAAGAATCCCATCATGGTATGCTCCTTTCATTGCTCTGTATTGTCAGGTCCGGTCGCTGTCGTCAAAGGGGTCGCCGCACTCCGGGCAGAACTTGGGCGGGTGAGCGGGGTCTGCCGGCTCCCAGCCGCATTTGTCGCACTTATACTTGGGCGTACCGGCGGGCTTTGGTTTGCCGCACTCGGAGCAGAAGCGGCCCTTGTTCACTGCGCCGCAGCTGCAAGTCCAGCCTTCTGCTGCCGCCGGGCGGGGCTTGCCGCACTCCGGGCAGAATTTGCCGGTAACGGTAGCGCCGCAGCTGCACTGCCAGCTGTCCGCCGGGGCGGGTGCGGGACGGCTGACCTGCTGGGGCGCGTCCACGCTGTCCGGATGGGCCTGCTGGCCCATGGCGAACAGGTTCTGGGCGCTCATGCCGCCCATGCCGCCTGCACCGGCCGCCATGCCCATGCCCATAAAGCCGGTCATGGCACCGGCGGTGTTGCCGGCGGCGGTCTTCATGGCATCGATCTGACCACCCACCAGACGGGCGGCAGCGGTGGTGGGATCGGTGGTCATGGCGTTCTCTTCCCACTCGGTGATCTTCTTCTGCTGCTCCTCCGGGATGGACAGGGAGTTGATGTTGAAGGAGAACACTTCAATGCCGCGCTTTTTGCGCCAGACATTGGACAGCTGCTCGTTGAGCGCCTCGGAGATCTCCAGCGTGTGGGCGGGGATCTCGTAATACTGCACCTTGTTTGCCGAAAGGGTGGCAAGGGCAGGCTGCAGGGCGTTCATCAGCTCGCTCTTCAGCCGGGGTGCGATCTCGGATGCGTCATACTGGGTGGAGACGTTGCTGCACACGTTGGTGTAGAACAGCAGCGGGTCGCAGATGCGGCAGGTGAAGCTGCCGTTGCACCGCAGGTTCACCGAGAGCTTGTAGCCCCGCTCCTCGCTGACCACCACCCGGAAGGGAATGGGGGTGGCGGTGCCGTACAGGATCTCGCCCAGCTCCTTGGTGTTGATGTAGTACACGCGCTGATCCTTGCCGGTGTCGCCGCCGTAAGTAATTTTGCCATCTTCCGCTCCCCTCCTTCGCATCTCCATTGTATCTTACCTTTGGTTAGCTTTCAATCAGAAAACGGATATAATTGTAAACTTCTGAGAAATCAATCTCACATTGTCCACCCCATATATATACTGGTACTTTAGAATCAAAGCCATAGATCACCGGATAATTTTCTTCATCAAAAATATATACGAATACACGTCTTCCTTCTATATCTACCATCCAATATTCTTTTACTCCTGCATTCGCATATTTCTGAAGCTTTATAACCATATCTCTTCTTCTCGTAGACTTTGATAATACTTCTAATATAAAATCCGGCGCACCATATATCCGATTCTTATATAGTTTGTCCCGGTCACATACAATCATCACATCCGGCTCCACGATCGTCTTATTATCACAGTCAAGCTGTACATCCAACGGAGCTATTAATGGTATGCAATTTCCTTTATTTTTGGAAATAAATTCAAGAAACCTTGCGTAAATATATCCTCCCACCATCTGATGTAATGTTTCCGGTGACGCCATATCATAGAGCACACCATCAATCAGTTCTGCTCTTTGCTCATCTGGAAGAGCGTAATAATCTTCTACCGTATACTCTCCTTGTCGCTTCACTGTATATGCTGCACTTGCATCCTTTACAACAGATGCATAATACCGTTCCATCGGCAAAAAAATTTTTTCCAAAGCCTTCAATGTATCATAACGAGGTGAAGTTGTCGTACCTCCAAAAATCTTCTGCACGGTTCCAAGTGGTACCCCGGAAAGCTCCGCAATCTGTTCATTGGTGTATCCTTTTTCCTTTTTCTTTTCTTTCATTTCTTGAATATTCATGGCGCACACTCCTTTATAACAAGCCTGGTTATACACCTTTTTTAGAAGTAATACTTATTTCTTAGTATATATACTATCATATATTCCATTTATATTCAATCATTTTCAATCCATTTTTAATCCATTTTAAATCCATTTCATCAATCTACATCCAATATTCGGAAATGATTCCGCTTCACTTCGATCAGCCCGTCCTTCTGCATTTTCCCCAGTTCATTCGACATTGCCGACCGGTCTACTCCCAGATAATCTGCAAGCTGCTGCCTGTTATACGGAATATCGAACTCTTCCTTTTCACGCTCCATTGCCTGATAAGACAGATAAGACAATAGTCTGCCACGGATCGTCTTCGATGAAGTGTGAAAGATGCGTCTGGACAGATTCAGGTTCTTCTGCGCCGATATCGCAAGCAGGTTCTGCACCAGATTCTGATGAAACTCACACGCATTCGGACACACTTTTAAGATCTTTCTCACATCCAGAAATAACACTTCGCAGTCAGACATCGCAATTACATTGACCATCAGCTTCTCATCCAGTGCACAGGCATACGTCTCTGCGAAAATCTGACCTTCTTTTACATAATCCAGGACACTTCTGTTTCCCCAGATATCATCGTTTTCAATCAGGGCATTTCCTTTTAACATAACACCGATCGATGAGACAATATCCCCCGCATGAAAGATGATCTCATCTTTCTGGTATTTCTTCTTCTTCGCACTTAAGCAATTCAGCATAGAAGATACTTCTTCTTCCGTTGCCCCTGCGAAGATCTCTGTCTTTGTTAATGCTTTTAAATTCACGCTTTCCATTTTTGTTTCCTCTCTACATCACCGTCTGATACAGAAGAACCATAAGCGGCATCGTTATAATCGATAACAATGTCGTCATAACATTGATCGCACTGGCATATTTCGAATCATTTCCATACACCTGACACATCTGCGTGATCGTTGAAGCAGACGGTGTGATCACCGCAAGAAATACGATAAGCAGTAATTTCTTTCCATACGAATGTATGTTCACAAGCCCGCTTATTTTTAAAATTGCCAATGATATCACCGGTATCACGACCAGTCTCAGAAATGAAATAAAATACACTTTTACATTTTCAAATATATTCCTAAGATTCATCTCTGCGATCAGCATTCCCGTTACGATCATACTCGCCGGACCGATCATACTGCCCACAGAACTCAATGCCTGATCTACGATTTCCGGCAGTCTGATCTTTGTAAAGAATAATACAACTCCTGCAAATACCGAAATCATATTTACATTAAAGACAATCTTTTTCCAGTCCCACTTTCCTTCCCGGCTGATCGCATTCTTGCCATGTGTCCACAGAAATACCAGTTGGACACTCATGAACACACAACCATATAATACCCATTCTTTTCCCAGAATAAAAGTCACCAGCGGTACGATCAAATTACCCGAATTTGAATAATAGATGGATGTCGCCTCTACTTCATTTAGTTTCAATACCTTTCCGGCACCCCATACTGCTGCCAGTAATATAACCTGTAATAATACCGACGCTGCAAATACCAGCAAAAGTTCCTTCACCTTTTCACTTGTATAGTCCACCTGAAATGCATTGATGATCACACACGGAATAACTAAATATAATACAATTTTAGAAATGACTTTGCTGTCTTCTCCCTTTAACAATCCTGTCTTTACAATAATATATCCCATCAGGATCATAAGAAACAGTTCTGCGATCTGTTCCATTAAAAGTATACTGATTTCCATAATAATCTCTCTTTCCTTTTACAGTCCTACCGAAAATCATATACACTTTCCCGATGATTGTCAATCTCGCAAAAACCTGACATCCTTCTATTAATCATACTTATATTGACATGTTATTTATCATTCATATATTGATTCCTTCTATCTATAAGGCTATAATAGTGTTTATAAAAATATAAAACAGGCTGTATAAAATACAGGGAGGAACTTAAGATGAAATACAAGAATATTATTTTTGATTTTGGAAATGTAATCGGAAAATTTAAAGGAGACTATATTCTGGGGAAATTTGCTTCTACACCGGAAGATTATGATATTCTTGCTGATGCCATCTTTAAAAACTGGGTAGCTTTAGATGCCGGAACTATTGACTATGACCAGAATGCCGAAGATACGATTGCAGAACTTCCGGATCGTCTGAAAGATACTGCCCGCGATTTTTTCGAAAACTGGTTCCAGTATGTCGATCCGCTTCCTGAAACATGGGAATTCATCAAAGAGTTAAAAGCCCGGGGAGTTCCGATCTATCTGCTTTCCAACGCTTCTACCAGGTTTGCAGAACGTGCACCGGAAGATTATCCGATCCTGAAAGAATTCGATGGCATCGTCTTCTCTGCACCTCTAAAGATGGCAAAGCCGGGACACGATATTTATTACCATCTGTTCAATAAATATGACCTTCTACCAAGTGAATGCTTCTTCATCGATGATACGGTGGAAAATGTCATTGCAAGTAAAGAACTTGGAATGGAGAGCATCTTGTTTACGGGAGATATTGAGGCCGTTAAAAGGGCAATTGAGTTTTAATCAATTGCCCTTTTTTTAATAAACGCTTCTCGATCCCGTTACAGATACGCTTTACCATTGCCGTAACCATATTGACGGCTGTCGACACCGCACCGGGAATGATCAGAACTGAAATGAGAGGTGTCATAAATCCACTTCCGGATGTTATGTAAAAAAATACTTGATTTTTAGCTTTTCGTTCGGTATAATTCATATTCGGACAAAAAAATAAGATGATTTTGGTTTAATTGGAAACGACACAAGTGTATGCTTGATTAACGAACAACACAAGTGTCTTTTTTGTACCCATTTTTAAATATTTCATAAAAAGGAGAACAAAAATTATGCCAAAAACTTTATTTCAAAACGTTATTTTTACATTAATGATGTCATTTCTGATGGTATACGTCATGATCTGCTACAATATTTGCCTGAATGTGGGAGGAATGAGCAACGAAGTATTCCTGATGGCTTTCGGCGAACTGAAAATCATGTGGCCGGTTGCCTTCGTTCTGGAATTTGCTTTCGTTGACAAACTTGCACATATGCTTGCCTTCCGTATCGTTACACCACAGGACAGACCAATCTTCATCACTCTTGCAATCTCTTCCATGATCGTATGCATCATGTGTCCTTGCATGAGTCTTGTTGCAACGATTCTGTTCAAGAACGCAGGAAGTAATGTGATCGCTACCTGGTGTCAGACAACATTCATGAACTTCCCAGTTGCTTTCTTCTGGCAGATCTTCTACTGCGGACCATTCATCCGTCTGATCTTCAGAAAGATGTTTCCTGAGAAAGAAAACGTTGCCGCTTCCGCTGTAACCGAATAATTGATACAAAAAAACCGAGCCTGTTTCTATACAGTGCCCGGTTTTTCTTTCTTCTTATTCTGTTCTTCCTGTCTATACAAAAAGCAATGCTATATTCAGCCCTGTTACAATCACAGCAATCACCAGAAGCAAAAAATTCAAACGTCTGCTGTTCACATATTTTCCCATTACCTTTTTCGAAGCCGTCAGATATATCTGTGTAAATATTGTAACTGGAAGCTGGACGGCAAGCAGCATCTGGGAATATACCAGACCTTCGAATGGCTGTCTGATAAACAGGATGATCACCGCCGCCGGAATCATCGTCAGCAGTACTCCTCTTTTTGTTTCCTTTGTCTTAATATCATATGGCTGGTTAAAGATTCCGGAAAATATCGTTCCACCGGCCATTCCTGCAGTGATACTGGATGAGATACCCGCCAGCAAAAGTGCCAGTGCGAAGACCACCGTTGCCGCATTCCCCAACAAAGGCGACAGCATCTTTCCCGCAACAGTCAGATCATCCACCTGTTTTCCACTTCCGTTCTGATAAAGCGTCGCTGCCGCCATCAGGATCATCGCACTGTTGATTGCCCATCCAATGATCATGGAAAATAATGTATCTTTAAATTCATACTTCAACTGCTGCTCGATCACCGAACTGTCTTCCAGATTCCACTGTCTGCTCTGAATAATCTCCGAATGCAGAAACAGATTATGCGGCATCACCACCGCCCCTAATACGCTTAAGATCACCGGCATGCTTCCCGACGGGAATGACGGTTTCACCCATCCGACCACAGCTGCTCCCCAGTCGATCTTCGCAATTCCAACTTCGAATAAAAAAGAAAATCCAATCAGCGACACGAATAATATGATCAGTTTTTCTATTCTCTTATATGCATTCGTAAATGCACAGAATAATACCAGAACCAGGATCAGGATACTCCCCAGTCTGATTGGTATATGGAACAACATCTGCAGCGCAATCGCTCCTCCGAGTATCTCTGCCATCGCCGTTGCTACCGCCGCAAGCATTGCAGTCAGAAGTATCAGGTCTTTTAACAGCCTTGGCATATATCTGCTCGCCGCTTCCGACAGACACAGTCCGGTTGCAATTCCCAGATGTGCCGCGTTATGCTGCAGTACGATCAGCATAACAGTAGATAATGTCCCCATCCATAATAACTCATATCCGAAACCTGATCCCGCCGCAATATTCGAAGCCCAGTTTCCCGGATCTATGAATCCTACTGTAACCAGAAGCCCCGGCCCCAGATAACGCAGGAAATTAAGTGTCTTATTCTTGGATTGATTCTTGGATTTCCGCTTCATATATAATGAACTCCTTTACTTAGTAGAATCTAAGTTAGTCTCAACTAACTTAGATTCTACTAAGCATTTTCATCTTTGTCAATTCATTATATGAATATCATTTCTCATTTAGAAGCAAAACGCTGAAAAATCCGTCCTCACAGGTTAAATAGCTCTTGTGTATTTCTTCAGCCACTCCTGCTCTTCCTCGTTCAGGTAAGGAGCAATCACTTCGTATACTTTTGCATGATAATCATTCAACAGTTTCTTGTCTTCCTGTGTCATAATATCCGGATTGATCGCATCCAGATCCATTGGAATCAGGGTAATTGCTTCGAAGTACATGAACTGACCATATTCATTCAATGTTCCTTTGCAGGTCAACAGTTCGTTCTCCAGACGGATTCCGTGAGATCCTTCAATATAGATTCCAGGCTCATCTGTGATGACCATGCCTTCCTGTAATACTTCTGTCTCACCCTTACGATATTTCCAGCGGAAACCTGCAGGTCCTTCGTGGATGTTCAGAAGGTATCCGACTCCGTGTCCTGTACCATGGTTGAAGTTTAAGTCTCTGTCCCAGAATGGTTTTCTTGCAAGGATATCAAGAATCATACCGGTAGAACCTTCCAGGAATTTTGCACTGCCAAGCTGTAAGTTACTGATCGCAACCAATGTGAAGTGATCTTTCATGATCTGCGGAACTTCGCCGAGTGCGTAAGTTCTGGTTACATCTGTGGAACCTTCATAGAATCCAGCTCCTGTATCCGTTAAGAATAACTGTCCTTCTTTTAACTCTACATCTGTCTCCGGTGAAGATGTGTAGTGTACGATCGCACCATGCTCTCCAAATGAAGAGATTGGTTCAAAGCTTGGACGGATAAAATTGCCCATCTCAGCACGGAATTCATCCAATTTATCAGATGCGCTCATCTCTGTGATCCTCATCTTGCCAACATTTTCTTTCAGCCATTTCATGAATCTTACATGCGCAACACTGTCTTTGATCTGTGCCTTGCGGATGTTCTCGATCTCAACCGGGTTCTTGATTGCTTTCATGAGAATTGCCGGATTTCTCTTTTCTACTGTCTTAACATTTTCAGGAATATTGTTGAACAATGCATAATTCAGTTTTCCAGGATCGATCATTGCAACCACATCACTGCCAAATTTCTTCACGTCTTCGTAAATGTCGTTGTATGGGTGTAAGTTTACGCCATCTTTTGCAAGTTTGGCTTTTAACTTGTCATCTAATTTTTTCTCATCGATATACAGCTCGAAACTGTCCATTGTGATGATTCCATAAGATAATACCAGTGGGAAGAAGTCTATATCATTTCCACGGATATTTAACGTCCAGCAGATGTCGTCGATCGTAGATACAACGTGCACATTGGTTCCTGCTTCTTTCATCTCTTCACGGATTCTTGCAAGTTTGCTTGCAACAGTTTCTCCGGCATATTTTACATCCAGATTAAATGCAGGCTCTTCGGATAATACCGGGCGGTCTTCCCAGATCTCATCGATTAAGTCTACCTGATAATTTACTTTTGCATTCTTCTTCCCAGCGATGGCTGCATAACCTTCTCCTTCACCGACAGATACGACTCTTCCGTCGAATCCAAGTGTCTCGCCTTCCTTTAATACCTCTTCAATATATGCATTCATCTCTGGCACACCAGGCTCACCCATTTTCATAAGTTCTACAGTTGTCCCCTTCAACTGTGCTGCTGCCTGGATGAAGTAACGTCCGTCTGTCCAGAGTCTTGCTTCTGTCTTTGTGATCACGGCCGTTCCCGCTGATCCAGAGAACCCTGTAATGAACTTTCTCGCTTTGAAGTGTTCCCCGACATATTCGCTCTGATGAAAGTCTGCAGTCGGTACTACATACACATCAATGTTCTTTTCTTCCATACACTTACGAAGTGCGGAAAGTCTTTCTGGTACTGTCATGTTTTTGTTCCTCCTTGATATATACAGTGTATTGTTATTATAACGCATTTCTTATCATTAATCTTCTATTAAATCAGATAATTTTTCTTATCTTTCATAAGTAATACTTCTTTTGAATGGATGACAAAAAAAAGACTTTGAAATAGATTTTTCCGAATCCCTTTTAAAGTCTTTTTTGCTAATATTATTCTATTTATTTTTATATCCGTCCTGCTTTTCCAAGTTCCACCATCACCGGTGTAAGCCCTGCAACATCCCAGCCTTCAAAACTGATCATACATAATGCACGGAATAATAACTTCACCGTCTCAGATTCTTCTGTCTGATCTGCATGATACAATTTTGCTGCAGTCTGGCAGATTACCATCAGGATTGTATTCTTAAATGCTCCGATTTCTTCGGATTCTTTCCACAGATTCTCCATATCATAGTCATCCGTATTGCCACATGGCGCTGCACATGTTACACATCCCGGTGAGACTGTATATTTTTCATTTCTTACCTTTTCTAACATCTCACTCATATCAAAGATACTTGCCGACCAGTCTCCGGCCACCGTCAGTGCTTCTAGGAATACCCGGTTAGTGTTCTCTGTCTTTTCGTTATTCTCACAGGTTCTTGCAAGTCCGATGACTGCACCTGTCAGTTTCTGTCTGATCTCTTCTTTCACGATTTACCTCTCTTTCTTTGCCGGAATCACAAAGATAAATATCATAGAACTCACAAATAATAAAAACGGATAAAAAAGCTTCGGCATGATCTGAAATGCTGACACATTATATCCCAGTTCACTCGCCGCAGATATCGCAACCAGCATCTGTGCTCCATAAGGAATGATCCCCTGAAAAACACATGAAAATGTATCCAGTATCGAAGCTGCTTTTCTCGGTGTGATCCCATATTCTTCCGCCATATCCTTTGCGATCGGATTCGCCATTACGATCGCCACAGTATTATTCGCCGTTGCAATATCCATCGTTCCGACCAGAAGTCCCATACCAAACTGACCGCCTTTGCGGCCTTTGAATACTTTGTGGATTCCTGCCAGCAATGCATCAAAACCACCATATTCACGGATCAGTGCACACATCGCTGCTACCAGGATTGCCACCATACTCGTCTCGAACATCCCGGAAGCTCCGGAACCCATATTGGCAAGCAGATCTGTCGCCGCAATGTGACCGCCGGCCAGCATAATAATAGAACCAGATACAATCCCGATCAGAAGTACCACGAATACATTGATCCCGATAATTCCTCCTATGAGAACCAGTACATATGGAATAATCTGCACTAAGTTATAACTCTTACTTACCCGTCCTGCAATATCCGTCTGAAATGAAAGAACCAGGATCAATACCAGGGTTGCAATCGCTGCCGGAAGTGCAATTCCAAAGTTCTCCCGAAATTTATCCTTCATCTGGCATCCCTGTCCGTTGCATGCCGCAATCGTTGTATCCGAGATAAATGAAAGATTATCACCAAACATCGAACCGCCCATAACCGAGCCGATACAAAGTGCCATATCAAATCCAGATGCCTTGGATACGGACA
>ENA-OPSY01001908-OPSY01001908.1-human-gut-metagenome-genome-assembly--contig:-NODE-1908-length-11003-cov-10.717483_pt1 | contig 11003 bp, 9 predicted proteins | sample MGYA00241464_ERZ501920 | MGnify/ENA primary metagenome ERZ501920 (study PRJEB25962, sample SAMEA2042396) | human gut metagenome | biome: human gut; feature: human-associated habitat; material: faeces...
CCTTGTGCTGCTCTTAAAATATGGTATGGATTTCATCAAAAACTATACCATGAGCGGCTGGGTGAAGATGCCAAACTATCGCCTTAACCTCCCCGACTATTCCGACCGTGCTATCTTTGAAGGGTTGGTAAATCACCTTATCCATAGAGATTATACTGTAATGGGTGGCGAAGTGCATATAGATATTTACGATGACCGTGTAGAACTGGTATCACCAGGCGCTATGCTTGACGGTACACAGATTCAAGACCGAGATATATACAAAGTGCCGTCCATGCGCCGTAACCCTGTCATTGCGGATATGTTTACACAGTTGGACTATATGGAGAAACGTGGATCGGGTTTACGGAAAATGCGGGAACTTACGGAGAAGCTGCCTAATTTCCTGCAAAGAAAAGAGCCACAATATCAAACGGAAGCAACTTCATTCTACACCACTTTCTATAATCTGAATTGGAACGAAAGCGGAAGAATACCAATTGAGGAAGTGGCTAACAGGGTAAATAGCACCCTCGAAAAGTACCCTGTAAACGAAAAAAGTTCGGTCGAAAAGTTCGGTGTAAACAGCAAAAGTTCGGTGAAAACCTTTGGTGATACACCAGAAGGTTCGGAGAAAGGTTCGGAGATAATCCAAAAAGGTTCGGAGAAAAAGTTCGGAGATTCGAAAAACAAATCTAAAAGCATTGGGAAAACCACACAAAAGATTATTGATTTCGTCATTTCCGACCCATCAATGTCTGCAGAAGCAATGGCCTATAAAATAGGAATAAGCTCCCGAGCCGTAGAAAAACATATTTCAAAGCTTCGTTCTATGGGAATTTTGTCTCGTGAAGGAGCAGATCATGGTGGCTATTGGCGCATTATTGTTAACCCTCAAACTGAGCAATAAAACTATGAAGACATCTTTCATACCATTCAGTGCAATAATTGCCGTTTTGATTATCGCCTTTTTGTTTGCCTCATTACCGCAAGTAAGCCACAAGATGCGATACAGGGTACTTTATGCAATAGCCATCATCATGCTATTTGCCGTTATTCCTATCAGTGAGTGTATGGCTAAGAATACCAAAAATTCAAACAGCAATTATCTGCTTGTTCTGATATTTGATATTGCAGTAGGTTATTTCTGTATGTACATTGCCGCATTACTGAAATACAATGTCCTTAAACGAAAGAATCAAGCGTTGGAAAATGCCTTGACCGAAAAGCAACAAAAAAATGTAGCAATCCTATTGGAACATCAAAATGAAAAGCAACAAGCACTTCAGCAAAGAGAACTTGAATGGTTAGCTGGGAAAATAAAGATGTTTACCGAAGAAGAACAGGAAGCTATTCTTGCCAGTGCTCTATCATTTGCTGAACATGACTTGATAGTTGCTCCCTCAATAAGCATACAGCCCAAAGAAACATGTAGTCAGCAAGAACTAATGTACTTTGTCTGCTCTGCTTTTTACAATATGGATAAAAGCCGTAGTGAAATTGTGAGTTTCTTATTCCAAGTCTTTCCACTCTATTTTCCTGCCGGAGAAAGTGCATTGGCTAAAAAGATGCCAGGATTAGAAAAGGTTAGGGAGAGAAGGGAAAAAGAAACAACAGCGCTAGTGTCACGTTAAAACTGTAACACTAGCGTTTGGCAATTAATTTAATTTCCCCATTCAAGGCATCCTTTAGAATTGCCTTGATAAACTCTTGAGCATCAATAGACATATTTATGGTTTTGTTATTTTGTTCACACTCATATTTTATAGCTCTAATCTTTACTAAGCCCCAAGGGGTATCTACATAAGAATCTTCCAAAGAAAAAACACGGTCTTTATCAGGCTGCAACTGATTTTCCAAATTATCCAATGTGTCTATAATTTCTCCTTTTGCATTACAGATTTTCCCACCTTTAACTTGTAAAGGAATATAAATGGAATGAACCCATTTTTCTTTTGGAGGAAAGTTTAGATAATCCAATTGTTGCTTATATGATTGAAGATTTAAACCGTTTTCTTTCGCCCAAATTTCATCTACCTCAAAAAGACAATGTCTGATTGATACGTTTATACAAGTTTTTACTTCTGCAATAATGGCCTCTCCTTGATTAGGTGTTCTTAATTCTTTTAGGCTTATACCATAATGGTTGCCAATTTTTTTAGCCCCTTCCTGATAACCAATCTTTGTAACCATAATTCCAGATACATTATTTAAATCCGATAAAACACCATAAAAATCACGAACCTTGCTGACGGGAACAGGCTTATTATAATTTTTGCACTCAATAGCAACTTTGTGTAATACTCCTGCTATTTCATACTCCCAATACACATCTATTTGATGTTTCTGCCCTGATTTACCAAGAATCTTTATATCATGCCTGACTTCAGTACTTTTTACAACATCAGCGTTTACTAATTCTTGATAAACCTCTTGGGCAAATTTTTCATACTCTATGTTAGCATTATTCATATTCGGCAACAAATTAATGTCACAAACCACCTTTTACACTTGTAAAGATACTATTTTTCTTGCAAAATATGACACCTCAGGAAAAATATCTTTAGCCAATCTACAGAATTACACGAAATAAAGTATATGTAACTATATCGAATACTCTTTTTAGAGAAAACCACAGCCAACAAACACTTATATAATTGAAATATATGTCAATATAGAGTTGTTTTCCAACATATTTTCATCCTATAAATCCTATTATAAGACGAAAATTCAAAAAGAATGATTAACTTTGCATTCAAATATCTACAATATAAGTTATATGAGTAAAGATATAAATCGGCTAAAGGTGGTTTTGGCAGAAAAAAAACGCACTAACAAATGGTTGGCTGAACAGCTAGGAAAAGATCCTGGAACTGTTTCAAAATGGTGCACAAACACCATGCAACCTAATTTGGAGACTTTAGTGGAAATAGCGAAAGCTCTTGAAGTGGATGTAAAGGACTTACTGTGGTCAATAAAGACAGATAAAACAATTGGATATTAATTGAACAATGACAAAGAAACAGTATAAATTCATTGATTTATTTGCAGGCATTGGAGGATTTCACACCGCCATGCACAGCATAGGGGGTAAGTGCGTATTTGCAAGCGAATGGGATAAGAATGCGAGAATATCTTATGAGGCAAATTATGCACAAATTTCTCCGCAATTATTTAAAAAAGACAAAAATGGAAATTATTTATATTTCAATGAGGACATAAACGACATCAATCCCAAGAAGGTCCCTAAATTTGATATTTGCTGTGGTGGATTTCCATGCCAACCTTTTTCCGTAGCAGGTTTAAAGAGGGGATTTGAAGACACAAGGGGTACATTGTTTTTTAATATAGCTAATCTTGTAAAAGAAAAGATTGCCTCTGGTTATCCACCACGAGTGCTTTTCCTTGAAAATGTAAGAGGTTTAAAGAATCATGACAAAGGCAATACACTAAAAGTCATTCTTGCAACTTTGGAGGAACTAGGTTACAGGTATTCTTATGAAGTATTGAATGCCAAATATTTTGGCGTTCCACAAAATCGTGAACGTCTATTCATTATTGCATGGTATCAAGAGCTTGTAAATGTTAATTCTTTTATGTTCCCTTATGGAATAGACACAAATGGGAATACTATTTATGATAAGTCCAAATTAAAAAACGGAACAATCACAACTAGAGTGTCAGATATTTTAGAGCCGTCATCAACAATAGATGAAAAATTCACAATAAGCGACAGAATGTGGACTGGACATCAGAAACGAAAAGAGCGAAACAGACAAAACGGAAAAGGGTTTGGCTTTTCCTTGTTTAAGGACGATAGCATATACACAAGTACTATATCTGCCCGTTATTGGAAAGATGGAAGTGAAATTTTAATAGATCAATCTGACAAAGGATTGAATCCAAGAACCCTGACTCCTGTTGAAGCTGGACGATTACAGGGGTACAAAATTATTGGGAATGGTTGGGAACATGAAGAATGTGCGCAAAATCAGAACAACAATAGTTCAAACATTGAGTTTAAAATAGTCGTTTCAAACAAAGAGGCTTATCGTCAATTTGGCAATAGCGTTGCTGTTCCTGTAATAAAAAGAATTGCATATGAAATTGTAAAACAATTAATGTAGAATGTTTATGGTAGACTTATTCACATATCTAAAAGAATTATCTGACAATAGTGACTTTAAGGCCGAATTAAGCACAAGAGGCGGATTTATTACTTTTAGTAATTCAGGTAGGCGTGGTGGTGTTAAATATTTCCAAATAGGATTGGATAATATTATACAGACACTGAAAGATATTTACACGCATTTAGATGTGTTTGGGCATATTACAGAGTATGATGAAACGCCTTGGAGAAATAATGGTTCTCAATTTTTTAAAGATGCTGTGGCTAATGCCAATTCAACGGTACAGACCAAACCTTTGTTTTCAACTCTAAGCAAAGTTATCATGTGGGCAAATCAACCTAACTTAAATACAATTGACCCTGACAAACATATCGAATTGTCAGAACACAGTCTAAGTGTCACCATTGAAAAAATAGAAAAACTAGCAGACAGTTTCAGACCAAAAACTTTATTCTGCAATAATTATATAGGCATAAATAATTCTAGTTACCGCCCATATATCACCGCCATAAAATCAAAGCCGTTTTTGCTTCTTGCTGGCATATCAGGTACGGGCAAGAGCCGCATTGTGCGTGAGCTTGCACGTGCTTGCTGGAATGAAGATTCAGAAGAATTTAAGGCTCAAAAGCCTAAGAATTTTGAGATGATTCAAGTAAAACCTAATTGGCACGATTCTACAGAACTGATAGGGTATGTGAGTCGTGTCAGCGGAAGCCCCATATATGTGATTGGTGATTTCTTAAGATTTATCACACAGGCTTGGGAAAACTTAGATGTACCTTACTTCCTTTGTCTGGATGAAATGAATCTTGCTCCTGTAGAACAATACTTTGCTGAATTTCTTAGCGTAATAGAATCTCGTAAAAGTAGTGAAGACGGTACGATTACAACAGATCCTATCTTAAAGAAAAGTACAGAGGATTGATATCGAGTACTGACCGCCGAACTGACAGGAGACAATGAAGCATTAAGGAATCGCTTTTTGGAAGAAGGCATCACCATCCCACAAAATCTTATTGTTGTGGGTACGGTAAATATGGACGAGACAACCTTCTCTTTCTCTCGAAAAGTGCTTGACCGTGCCATGACCATAGAAATGAATGAAGTAGATTTGTATGCCGGATTAGACAGCAAATATGAACGTATTGGCAAATTAAACAGCGATATGCTTATCGGTACAGCCGTAGAAGGTGTGGATGTATATGCAGAGAACGAAGATGTTTGCAACAAGGCACTAACCTATTTGCAAGCCATGAATGATTCCCTTAATGGCACACCGTTCAAAATCGCCTACCGTACGCGAAACGAATTCTTACTTTATGTGGTAAACAATTTGCCATACAACATGGATGAAAACGGAAATGAGTTTAGTGAGGATGAAGTCATAGCAACAGCATTGGATGAAATAACAAGCATGAAAATATTGTCGCGTATTGAAGGAGACGATACAAAAGTCAAACAATCACTTCTTGAAAAGTTGATTACCACTATCGAAACGCAGTTGTTGGCATTGACTGGGGAAGATAAGAAAATAGAATCTGTTTCCATAGCCAAACTGAAAGAAATGCAAGGAAGACTGTCATCTGGTTATACAAGTTTCTGGAGCTAAAAACTATCAGACAACTGCAAGATACGATGGAACTGCTTACCATAAGACATCAGGATTTTGAAATGATTGTCGAATGTACAAAGTTCGATAACATTTGGCGCAAGGCTAAGAGTAATGTGGGAGAAGAAGGACTACACTCTATTTATTCTTGGTCGAAGGGAGTAGTATCTGTTTCTCTAAGCAACCATATTGGAGAAAGAGTTACGATTGAGAACAGCCAACAAGCCCCTGCCGTATTTTTTGATAATGTCGATTATCCTATTTGGATTGAATTCAAGGACTATGTGAAAAAAGCACAGTTCGGTTCCATTCTTCAAAATGAAAATGAGAAATTTACTTTTCGTAGACAGATATTAGCCGGTTTCTTGAACTATGGCAATGAGGTTGGGCGCAGTGAAATACAATTCGTATATCAAGTAGGAACAGAGACCCGTAGGTTTGTTTTCTCTTTTGAAGTGTTAAGCACAAAGCTCAACTATCACGAGCATTGGAAAACCATTATCGAGGATATTGAACATGAGTACAGGATGCTTTCACTTGATTATATGCGAAGAACCTTTCATGGCTTTTCGCCCGATACAAACGGAGATACCCCGGAAATAATCTGGTGGAGCGTATTTGCCAATGAACAACAGAAATTCATAAAGGCTTGTAAAAATATCATTGACCGCCCACGGCATCGGCTACATGGGAAGGATGCTTACAAACGTGCTGACAAGCTGACATTTATTCCCTCTTACATAGAAAACGAATTGGCAGAACACAGAAATGACTGCGCTCATTTATACCGTGTAGAGGAACATGTATGGACAAACGATACACAGGAAAACAGATTCCTGAAATTTGCTCTTGGACAAATTGCTGACAAATATGAAGTCTTGAAGAAGCGTATAGAAGCTGTGAAGAATGCTTCCGATGTGATGAAGGATGATATGCAAGCCACATTAACGGCACTTAAACATCTGCAACGAAATTCCTTTTTCCGCACTGTAGGAAATTACAAAGGAATGAATCAAGAAAGTTTGGTTTTGCAAAAGGCTACCGGATATAGTCAAGTATATCGCACATGGAATCTACTCCAACGTTCCTATTCACTGAACGATGGTATATATCGCTTGCAGACCAAAGATATAGCAACGCTTTATGAAATTTGGTGCTTTATAGAGGTCAGCCACATTGTGAAAGAAAAGCTACATTTATCCAATGAAGACATAGACCACAGAAACCGCATGGAAATGAATGGTCTGTTTACATGGGATTTGGGTAAGGGAGAACATTCGCGCATCCTTTTCAAGAAAGATAATGTAGAACTGGCGGAGCTAATCTATAATCCGAAGAGTTCTGAACATGAAAATAATTCAGTCGGCATAACTGATTTAGTAGTGCCAACTGTGCCCCAGAAACCGGACATTGTGTTGCAGCTTACCAAAAACGATTTGCAAGAAGGAATGAAAATGACTTACCTGTTTGATGCAAAATATCGCATTGATGGAAAGGATAAAAATGGAGTTGATGTTCCACCCGAAGATGCAATCAACCAAATGCACAGATACCGTGATGCCATCTATTATAAAGATTGTCAATCAGACGCATTGAAAAAAGAAGTGATAGGCGGTTATATCCTATTCCCGGGTGATGGTGAGCCAACTGATGTTGCCGTATCTAAGTTCCGTAAGACTATAGATGAGGTAAATATTGGAGCATTCCCACTTCGCCCTAAAGACATTCATAACCGATTGCTTTTAGAACAATTCATAGAAGAACTTATTCAAAATAAGTCACATGAGACTATATCGAAGGTGATACCACAAAAGGGCGCGTTATTGCAAGTACCTAATCGCCTTCTTGTAGGTTTGGTTGGAAATAGCTCACGACCCGGATATACACAAAGTTTCCTTGACGGTAATGCCACTTTATACTATACAGGGCCAAAGTTCCCAACAACCATTTCATTGCATGATCTCCATTACTTTGCACCTTATATAAAAGGTGAAGGTGTTCGTGATATTTATGAAATTATTCGTATAAGAACTATAACAAGTAAAGAGGCAAAACAAGCCGAAGGTGAAGATATAACAGATGATATGCGTTTAGCATTTGAATTGCGTTTCAGCCGTAAGCTATTTGAGAATTATCGGCAGATAGATACTCATAAGATGATTAATTATACTTTCATTGACACTACATTTGACGAGACAGAAAAGTGGTTGATAGTAAATGAGTCATAGCTATCTTTCACTAACAAATGTAATGGCATATTATACAGTTAACAAATAGATATTTACATAAATACAAAATCCTATTATTGCAATTTATGATACAAAAAATAAAAATTGATTGGGAAAATTGCTATGGTATTAAGGAGCTCAACCAAGAATTCAAGTTTACTCCTGGTAAACAAATACATTTAATCTATGCTCCAAATGGTTCAATGAAAACATCTTTTGCTAAAACTATGCGCTATTTATCAGGGCAGTCCAAAGAGAAACCATGTGACAAGCTACACGATAAAGACAAATCGAGTTTCATCCTAAAAGTGGACGGTTTAGATGTGTCTAAGGAAAATATATTCGTAGTTAATGGAGATGATGATATTGATTGTTCAAAGTCGTTTGTGAATTTCCTTGCAAGCTCAGAATTGAAAAACAGGTATGATTCTATATATCAACAATTGTCAGAGAAGAAGGAACTCCTAATAAGTAAATTAAAAAGTGCCTCTTTAAGTTCCGACTGTGAAAAAGAGATATTCGGTACTTTCAAACAAAATGATGCTGACACTATCTTTAGCATACTTGAACGTTTAAACAGTGAAGTCAAATCAGGTTTACCAAAGTTTGAATTTAAGTATAATGATGTATTTGACACCAAAGAGAATGTTAAGAAATTTATAGAATCTAATAAAGATAACCTGAATATATATATCGACAATTACAATAGACTTTTAGGGGATTCCAAACTATTCCGAACTGTGGCCGGTCATACATTTGGAACGTATCATGTTGCGCAATTACAACAGTATGTTTCTGATGGTTCATTTTTCGGTGTTAATCATAAAATTGTACTTCAGGACGATACGGAATTATCGTCCGAGACAGAGTTGCAAGAACTTATTAATAGTGAACAACAACGTCTTTTAAAGGATGAAAATTTAAAGAAAGCTTTTGATAAAATCACAAAAGCAATTGACAAAAATGTCGAATTGAGAGGTTTTAAATCTGTTTTGAACAATCATCCTGAATGGATACCTGAAATCATTAACTACGAAGTATTCCGAAAAAAGGTTTGGTTAGGGTATTTATCAGACAATGAGATAAAACCTCTGTTTGATGCTTATATACAAGTTTATAATGAGAATAAAGAGGCACTACAGCAAGTCTTAGAAGAGGCCAGCTCGCAGCAAGAAAGATGGGAACAAATTATAGCCCTGTATAATGCACGTTTTCATGTACCAATAAAAGTTTCTATAGCCAATCAAAAGGATATTATACTAAAACAAGAAGCAGCGAAACTACAGTTTTCTTACGTTGAAACTTCAAGTACAGAAACAACTGTGGAGAAAGACGTGCTGGAGAAAATCCTTAGTCGAGGCGAAAAACGCGCTTTCATTATCCTGCAATTTCTCTTTGAAATGGAAGCACGTAAGACTATGGATCATGATACAATTTTAGTTATGGATGATATAGCTGATTCATTTGATTATCAAAACAAATATGCGATAGTAGAATATATTAAAGATATTGCTGCAGACAATAGCAATAAGTTCTATATGCTCGTGTTGACTCATAACTATGATTTCTATAGAACATTGTCGTCCCGTCTTAGTCTATTCCAACCAAATCTATGGATGACAGAACGCTTAGCTAATGGAAAGGTAATCATCAACCAAGGTCAGTATAGAGGTAATATATATACTAATGCTTTTATCGAGCATGATAATGATGATAAAATATTTATAAGCATGATTCCTTTTGTTAGAAATCTGATAGAATATACTAAAGGGGAAAATGATGATTACAAAACATTAACAGAATGCCTTCATAAAAAAGCAAATACACGAACTATAACAATTGAGCAGTTGATAAATATTATGACTGATTTTACACAAGGTAAAGGTATGAAACGCCCTAAATCAGCAGATAAAATTTACGACTTGATTATGCAAACCGCAGATAGCATCATAACCGAAGCCAATCCTAATCAAGTGCTAATTGAAAATAAAGTGTGCTTATCTATTGCCATAAGACACTTGGCGGAAAATTATATGTACGACAAAATGATAGCAAAAGGTAAAAGTGAAGAAGATTTAGCTGTAATAGGTAGTCAAACAGGGAAGTGGACAGGTCTATTTAAAAAAACCTGTCCGAAAGATGCTCATTATGATATTATAGAGCGTGTTAATATGATGACCCCTGAACTAATTCATATAAACAGTTTTATGTTTGAGCCTCTCATAGATATGTCTATATATCATTTAATTCAACTGTATAAAGACTGTAAAGAACAACTCAAATAAACGATATGGCTGATGTACTGAATAGAGAACAACGCCATCGTTGTATGTCTGCTATAAAAGGGAGGAATACAAAACCTGAATTGCTGGTTCGCAAATTCCTTTTCAGCCGTGGCTTCCGCTATCGGCTAAATCATCCTCGCCTTCCAGGTCATCCTGATTTGGTGCTCCGCAAATATCGGACGGTTATTTTTGTGAATGGCTGTTTTTGGCATGGTCATGATAATTGCAAATACTTTCGTCTACCTAAAACAAATATTGACTTTTGGCAAAAGAAAATAGAACGGAACAAAGAGCGTGATAAAAAAGAGCAATGCCAGCTTGCAGCTATGGGCTGGCATTGCATTACAATTTGGGAATGTCAACTAAAACCTAAAGTCCGCATACAAACACTTGAATCATTAGCATATACATTGAATCACATTTTTCTTGAAGACCGAAAAGTCAAAACATATCAAATAGCAGAAAATGACAATAGTTTCATGGCTGCAGAACCGGAAGTGTCATATGGTAAAATAGACAAATAGTAATCTATTAAAACTTATTATTCCGCATCAGGCTTAGATTTTACATAAGTAATTTCCACTAAATGCTGATATTGTTCCTTCACTGCCCTATACATAGAATAATGCTCAAAGGATTCTTCCTTAAATTTCATACTACTAGCAGAAGCAGCAACAGCCCATATAATAATAACGGCAATAATGGGCACAATATACTGGAGTTTTATATGATAGCCACATATAAACAACCCACTGATATTAGGCGGAATAAC
>ENA-OPSY01001914-OPSY01001914.1-human-gut-metagenome-genome-assembly--contig:-NODE-1914-length-10985-cov-2.937603_pt1 | contig 10985 bp, 8 predicted proteins | sample MGYA00241464_ERZ501920 | MGnify/ENA primary metagenome ERZ501920 (study PRJEB25962, sample SAMEA2042396) | human gut metagenome | biome: human gut; feature: human-associated habitat; material: faeces...
TTACAATGGGAATGGCAACTCTAATGGCAGTATCAGCAATGAGCTTGAGCGCGTTTGCATGTGAAAATCCTGAAGATGCAATAATCTCTGTTTTAGCTCCTGATGGCGAGAACAGACTTTATCTTTCACAAGAAGATATTGACAACGGAATTACTACAGTCACAGGATACCAAGGTATAGAAGTTACAGCAAATCCTGACAACAAAATTGAAGTTTTCAATTCTACTGTAACACCACGCATATTATCTTCTACTTATTTTAAAGGAACAAATATTCCTACATCATCAAAAAGTATTGAAGATGGTTCTTATAGTGGTACATTTTCAGTTCCTGCTAAAAGCCAAAGATTTTCTACATATTTAATGTTAAATCGTTCTAATACAAAAGTACTAATGGAAGTAGAACCTAATACCAACTTTAATAAAAAAGTAGAATTTTCTTTATGTTCTAAAGAAGTTTCAACAAGCCCACTTATTACAATAGAACCTAATGCAAATGACCAAGCAATTTCAGTCAGTGGTATTGCTAAGAATAGTCATTTATATGCTTATATAGATAATAATTTGTCATCAGTCGCAGAAGGTACATTATCATTTATAGGATATTAATATCCTATAATATAAAGGTAGTGTAAAGTGAATTGTGAAAACAATGACTCATCACAAGTGTATAAACACTTAGTTTTTTGAAGGAGCTAATAAAAACACTTTACACTACCAGAAAAAAATTGGAGGAAATTAAAATGAAAAAACAGATTTTAACTATTATATCATTAATTCTTACAATCGAAATGATTCTACCAACAGCGAATGCAGAAGAAATAAGCACATATTCAGACTATGTTGTAGAGGGGCAATCGACTTATGCGGATTCATTCGGTCTAATGAAAGGATATGACGACGGAACATTCAAACCTGACAACAATATGACACGTGCAGAATTTACATCAGCATTAATGAGAGCGGCTGTAATTGCCAATCCCGATGCACAACTCGCAGAAATCAATTTTTCTGATATAGACAAGTCGTATTGGGCATATGATGATATTGCTAAAGCAGTTTCGATAGGTTTTATAAGTGGTTATGATGACGGAACATTTCGTCCGGCGGACAACGTCACATACGAGCAAGCAATAACAATGATATTCAACGTGCTTGGATATAAGCCTGTTGCGGATTTATATGGCGGATATCCGCACGCATATATGTCATTGGGTTATTACAATAGGTTCTTCAAATCTTCAACAGATAACAGAAACGGCAATATTGAAATGAACGAAACAAAGGAAAAGACGGCGATTACGCGAAGAGATGCCATGGATATGCTTGGAGGTATGTTATTTACACCAATATGCGTTGTAACGGATTACAAAACTGCATTTGACGGCAGTAATGAGCCGATTTATGAAATAGGTGGGAATGGCACTGTTAAACAAACATTATTTACAATAAAAAATGCTAAATAGCAGCAAGATTACAAATATTCCTATATAAAATTTGCTTATAGTACGGTATATTAATAATTAATAAAAAGGTTGTGATTATGATGAAAAAACGTTTCTTATTGCACTGTCAATTTTGACATTAACAAGTTCCCTAAATACTTTTGCAAGCACTCTTGATGACAATATTATTGAAGATTTAGAAAAATTTCATATTGTTGAAAAGAGCGACGATTTAAGACTTGACGACCACATAACAAGAGCGGAAGTAATAAAAATGGTTTCCGTCGCCACGGGAAATTACGAAATAGACCACGTTGGCACAGATCAAATCTTTTCCGATGTACCGCCTACTCATTGGGTTGTAAAATATGTACGAACTGCATGGGATAGCTATATTATATCTGGATATGAAGATAATACATTTCGTCCCGAAAACAACATCACATATAACGAATTACAAAAGATAATTGTATCCGCCCTCGGATACACTCAATACGCAGAAATGCAAGGCGGATATCCGGACGGATATTTGACATATTCAGAAAAATACAACATAATGAACAACGTTGACACATCAGATTCAAACGCATATGTAACACGCAAAGATGCAATGCAAATGATATACAATTCATTAGATGCACCTTTATTGGTTTATATGCAAACAAATTATCTCAAAGACGGCTCAATAACCTACGTCTATGAATGGCGTGACGGTGAGCATCGCCAATTTGAATCATTAAGAATGCGCTTAGATGAAGAATTTTCATAATTAACAATCTTATACTGCAAATCAAAAGTCGAATTTACTAATCCTAATTCGACTTTTTTGTTTTTCCAATAATTGCTACCAAGTTTCCGGAATAAGCTACCACTTAGTCGGGAAATGTTGACATTGCAAACATTTCTATATAAAATCCGATTATAACCTTAATGTTATCAAAAATTAAAAAGGAGCATATTAATATGAAATCTATAAGAAAAATAATTGCGGCATTAGTTGCATTATCGGCTTGTATGTCATACACATTCGCTCTTGCCGACAATGTAAATACAAATTATTCCGACTCGGCATATCAGACTGTATCCACAGTTGCTGACAGCGGAAAATGTGGCGACAATTTAAAATGGGAGCTTGACACAAACGGCACAATTACTATTTCAGGCACAGGTGAAATGAGTGAATATGCGTTTCAAACATCGCAACATCAATTCACCGCAGAAGAAAACGAGCAATATATGCAAGAACTTGAAAATCACAAATTCCCTTGGTTTGAAAAGAACAGTCCTGAATTAATAACAAACATTATAATCGAAGACGGTGTTGAAAGTATAAGCGATATGGCATTCTACGGCACTTCAATCAAATCAATCAGTTTGCCGAACAGTGTAAAAAAGATCGGAAAATCTTCTATTGCAAACTGTGCCGAGCTTGAAAAAATAACCCTTTCGGACAATATCTCAGAAATTCCGACAGGTGCATTCAATTCCGATTACAAACTTACATCAATAGAATTGCCGACAAAATTAACTTCAATCGGTGCATCGGCATTTTTAAACTGCGAGTCATTGGAAAGTATCGACATTCCCGACACTGTAACTGAAATTGGTGACAGAGCATTCGCAAATTCAGGATTGCGAATGCTTGTAATTCCAAGCGGTGTGACCGCGGTTAATTACGACCTTTGTAATGAAAACCATAACCTAAACGAAGTTGTATTTTCTCCGAACACAAAGTCTGTTGAAATGACCGCCTTTTCGGGTTGTTCAAACTTAAAAAATATAGATTTGCCTGACGGATTGGAGAAAATAGGCAAAATGGCTTTCCTATCCTCCGTCAACGCACGCATATATATACCTCAAAGTGTAACTGACATTGAAAAAAAGGCATTTAACGACAATGCCGTTATATACGGTTATGCAAATTCGGCGGCAGAAGAATTTGCAAAGAATAATGATATTAAATTCGTTGCAGTCAACAGCCACGATGAATATCTTTCATTACTTACATATTCCGACACGGACAATTCCAGCTACAAATCAGCGATTGATGAATTATCGCAATTAGGAATTATCAACGGTTTTGAGGACGGCACTTTCAGACCGGACAACAATGTTACAATTATACAGCTTTTGAAAATGGCAATATGTTCGTTGGGCGAAGACGGATATATGGCAGAGGCTGTCGAAAACGGCGGTTATCCGAACGGTTACAATACGGTAGCGGGAAAATACGGTTTCAGCAAAAGTATTGCAGTTGACGACATCAATCAACCTGCCACACGCGAACAAACTGCTCAAATAATTTCAAACACAATAAATATGCCGATTAAACGTTTTGGAGCAATCAATTCAATAACGGCAGACCACAAAACAGAGTCCGAAAAATTCTTAGTAACATACGACGGCAGTAAAGAATATTATCCGCTTACAACATTAAAAACTATGTTGCAAACAAACGATTGGGGCAATCAGACGGCTTTTGCAACTAAATCCCCTCTTGAAAATTCAGAAGAATTTTACGCATACGCAACAATCAAAAATATATCACAGTCGAAAATATCTGTTAAACCCGAGGGACTTTTAATCAACACAGACGGCAGTGTATATTCGTCTGAAGATACTTTTGAGGCTGAAAGCAACGGAATAACTCTTGACGAAAACACTACTTACTATTTGTATTTCAAGAAAATCAATAACGTATGGACATTGGATAATTACGCGATTTTTAATCAATTTAATTAATCCCGAGCCGAATTTGCTTTGACAAATTCGGCTTTTGTTATCTTGACAGTTATGATACAATAAAATTAACATTCGTATTTTAAAGAGGTATTATAGCTATGAAAATAAAACAGCAAAAGCAGATAAAAGCATTTTTAATCGAAGAATTTAGGAAAGACAGAGGCAGTGTGTTATTTGACGAGCAAGAGAAAGTGCTAAACACGATTATTAAAAACACAAAAAACAAATCAAAAAATCAGATGAAAACGCTTATTAGCACAATTCTCCCCCGCATTGCACTGTACAAGGTTTTGTCAAAAAGCGGTTTTACGGAAGATGTCGTATATGAGCATATGCGAAAATATATGCTTGATAAAGTTGCGGCAAAAAAGCACGCGTCTACGGCGAAAATGGAGTTGATACCCGGATTTTATGCACTTTACAGCAACATAACTCTTAAAATTATGCGTACAACCGACTTACAGGAAAGCGAACAAACTCACGGCAAGAATTACTTTAATCTTACCATTAAAAAGTGCCTTTGGCACACCGCTTGCGTAGAAAACGGCTGTGCGGAGTTGTGCCGTCTGTTTTGCGATGTTGACAACGTTACATACGGCAGTCTGAAAAAAATAGGATTTACTCGCACCAAAACATTGGGTTACGGCGGAGATTGCTGTGATTTTCATTTTTTCAAAAAATAGTTTTGACTATTTGTCCCCCTTTGAGAAAGGACAACCCTTTTCTCAAAGGGCTTTTTTGATTATTTCCCTCAATTTCGTAAAGTAAACTCTATTTCCAAGAAAAAGCCTTGAATTTAATAGTGCAGTTATGATATAATAGGACTGATAGCTTTTTAGACGCAGTTATTGTATGCGTCAAAGCACACAAATTATAAACCAACCATAAAGGAGGAATCCGAATGGCAGAAAAATACGGTGAAGTACCACCGAAGTTCACAAAAAAATGGTGGGAATATTTTTGGGATTACTACAAATGGCACGTTATAATTACGGTTGTAGCTGTTCTTATTGCGTCCGTAACCATTGTACAATGTGCGACACGTCCGAAATACGATATGAATGTTGTTTACGCGGGACATATGAATTATTCCGAAGAAGAAATTAACAAGCTTAAAGAAATAATTTCCGAACGTATAAGCGACATTGACGGAAACGGCGAAAATTCAGTACTTCTAAGCACACTCGTTTTTGCGGACAATGCAGGCAGCGAAGAATACGACTATGCTATTCAAACAAAGCTTGACTTAACGTTTACGGACGACTGTTCATTTATCTATCTTATGGACAAGGCTAACGTAGACGCTCAAATGCAAAAAGAAGTTGTAGACCAAATTTATGACTGCACTGACAGTTTTATAGACTCGTCTTCCGACAAAGTCGTTAAAGCCGCTGACGGCAAAGGTTATGCGGTAAATCTAAAAGACAGCCGGCTTTTAAAAGACAACGGCATTTACTGTGACGATTTATACATTCTTATTCGCCGCAACTACAAAGATGACGAAAAAAATACTCAGGCACACGATGACTCAATCGCCGTTGCTGAGGCACTTGTAAAATAAATCACACGAAGGAGGGTTTTTATTGGCAGTCGTCAAACCCGAAATTAAAACAACAGAATATGAAATGTTTTCTCGATACAGAGAAACAGGCGACATCGCCCTTCGTGACGAAATCGTTTCTTCTTACATATATATAGCCGAAATTCTTTCACGCAAATTTATCAACCGCGGTGTTGAATATGACGATATATTTCAAGTCGCATGTATGGGAATTTTATATGCGGTTGAGCGTTTTGACCCTGACAAAGGCGTTAAATTCGCCACATATGCAACCCCTACGGTGATGGGCGAAATACGCAAGTATTTCAGAGATAAAGGCAACTTTATCCGTATTCCAAGACGTCTTTATGAAATATTCTACAAAGCGGAAAAAATCAAGCGTGTTTCAAGCGAAATTTCGCAAGAGGAAATTGCAAGAATACTCAACATTCCCGAAAAACTGCTTGAGAATGTCTACGAAGTAGGTGATACATCATTTATAAAGTCACTTGAATACGAGGCATATGCAGACGGTGAATTAAATTTCTCAAACCTTATCGGCATTGAGGACAGCAATTTTCTTATGATAGAGGACAAGGATTTTATTAAATATTGCATGAGTCGACTTTCCGCCGATGAACGCAAATTTATTGAATATCGTTACTATGACGAAAAAAGTCAAAAGGAAATTTCAGAAATAATGGGTATTTCTCAAATGCAAGTGTCGCGAATGGAAAAACGCACTTTGAAAAAATTGAGAAATCTTTATTTTAGAGATTAATTTTAGGAGGAAAAATTATGCTTACAGAAAAGAAAAAAGAATTTATTGAATTTATGATGGAATCTGATGTTCTTCGTTTCGGCGATTTCGTAACAAAGAGCGGAAGAAACACACCTTATTTCGTAAACACAGGTAACTTCCGTACAGGCAAGCAAATTGCCACACTCGGCAAGTTCTATGCCGCACTTATAAAGGAAAACTGCGGTGATAATTTTGACTGTATGTTCGGTCCGGCTTACAAGGGTATCCCTCTTGCAACTGCCGCCGCAGGTGCACTTTACAACGAATACAAAATCGACAAGCCTTATTTCTTCAACAGAAAAGAAGAAAAAGACCACGGTGAAGGCGGTTCACTTGTAGGCTACAAGCCACAGGACGGCGACAAAGTTATCATTATTGAGGACGTTATAACAGCCGGTACAGCCGTAAGAGAAACTATGCCGATACTAAAAAATGCCGCAAATGTAGAAGTTAAAGATATGTTCATTTCCGTAAACCGATGTGAAGTAGGTCAAAACCCTGAAAAGACAACCATTATGGAAGTTATGGAGGATTTCGGAATTAACGTACACGCTATTATTACTGTTCAGGATATTTACGAATATCTGAAGCAAGACGGTTCATACGGCGATATTCTTACAAAAATGAAGGAATATATGGACACTTACTGCGTTTTCTAAACGGAGGTGATTAAAATTAAACGATTATTTAAAATTATTGTTCCGACTGTACTGCTTCTTATGCTTGCGCTTACCGCACACGCATATAATGTGGTTGATTTGCCGGAAAATATGACTTTTTCTGACGCACTCGGAGTTTTTAACGCCGATGAAATAACGCGTATAACGGTTTCGGATATTGCCGAGGGCAAATATACCGACCTCACAAAAGACGAAATAAACGAATTTTACTCAACAATTCAAGATATGACTGTTTACAGAAAGATAAACCCTACCCCATTTCGCGGTATTTCCGTAAACATCTATACAAATGACGGCGTAAAGAGCTATATGCTTAATTCGGGTTTGCAGATTGGTATGTACGGAAGCAACAATTACGTTTGCTACAAATTAAATAAGGCAAATACAGAAAAATTGCTTTATCTTGACAGTATGTACCGCGATGCGGAAGAAAAGGTGAACGGTGAGGAAATACACCGCGTTACGTCAAACGACTTTTTGAAACTTCCGTCATCACCTTGGGCACAGCCTTTTGCAAGAGAGGCGGCAAGCAAAAATATTTTGCCGTATGAATTTACAGGCAACTATTCTGAAAATATTACACGTGAACAATTTTGTATATTGCTTGCAAATCTAATTTGCGTGAAAGAAAATTACTCGTCACTTGACAAGTATATGCAAGACCAAAACAAGCCGTATCTAAAAAATTACTTTGTCGATTGTAACGACGCTGACGATTCCGTCAACATACTTTACGCACTCGGCATTGTAAACGGTAAAGACGAATCACATTTCGACCCTGACGGCACAATAACGCGTGAAGAGGCGGCAACACTGCTATGTAAAGTTGCGGAAATGTATATGTGGATCGGAACAGAAACAAGCCTTACATACAACGACACCGATTTAATCTCCCCTTGGGCAAAATTCTTTGTAACTTGGGCGAACGAACACGGTATAATGACAGGTATTACGGAGGAAGAATTTAATCCGCAAGGTCAGTATACTGTTGAACAAGCCGTTGCAACAATCGTCAGACTTTATAATTTGTTATCATAAGATTATAAGGACAAAGCTGTTTTAACTTTGTCCTTTTATATTGGTACAATATTGTAATTTTATTTATAAAAAATGTCGCAAAAATACACTATACTACTTTACAACGCTAAAAAAAAGCGGTATAATATAACGTGATAAACAAATTTTGTTTATGTATGAAAAATAAAAGGAGCGTTTACAATGGAAATCTCAATCACAAAAACAACTACTCCAAAACAAAAGCCTGCTGATGAATCAAAGCTTGGTTTTGGTCAATATTATACCGACCATATGTTCATTATGAACTATGACGAGGGAGAGGGTTGGCACAACCCAAGAATCGTCCCTTACGGTCCGTTTGAACTTGATCCTGCCGCTATGGTACTTCACTATGCACAGGAAATCTTTGAAGGTATGAAGGCTTATCGTACAGCTGATGGTTCAATTCAACTTTTCCGTCCTGACAAGAATATGGCAAGAATGAACGTTTCGTGTGATCGTCTTTGCATTCCTAAGATAGATGAAGAATTTGCTATAAAGGCAATCAAAACACTTGTAGAAGTAGATAAGGACTGGGTACCTTCACTTGACGGTACTTCACTTTACATCAGACCTTACATATTCGCTACTGACGCACAAGTTGGTGTTCACCCTGCAAAGCACCTTACATTTGCAATTATTCTTTCACCGGTCGGAGCATATTATCCGCAAGGTATCGCACCTGTTAAAATTTTCGTTGAACAGAAGTATGTTCGTGCCGTAATCGGCGGTACAGGTTTCACAAAAGCCGGTGCTAACTATGCCATTTCTCTAAAAGGTCAGGAAGAGGCCGCTGAACAAGGTTATGTTCAAACTCTATGGCTTGACGGTGTTGAAAGAAAGTACGTTGAAGAAGTTGGTTCAATGAACGTATTCTTCAAAATTGACGGCGAAGTTATTACTCCTGCTCTTGTAGGCTCAATTCTTGGCGGTATTACAAGAATGTCAATTATTGAACTTCTTCAGTCAAAGGGTTACAAAGTTTCAGAACGTCGTCTTTCAATCGATGAACTTGTTGAGGCATTCAAAGCAGGTAAGCTTGAAGAAGCTTGGGGTACAGGTACTGCCGCTGTTATTTCACCTATCGGTGAACTTAAGTATGGTGACCTTGTAATGCCTGTAAACAACGGCGAAATCGGCGAAGTTACTCATATGCTTTATGATACTCTTACAGGTATTCAATGGGGCAAAATAAAAGACGAGTTCGGTTGGACAGTTAAGATAGACTAATTCAGAATCCGATAATTGTTCGGAACGTGCAAAATATTTGATATTCAAAAAGGACGGTTTTAAAACCGTCCTTTTTGTTATCTGACTATTCTTATCACATCATCACCGACATTCACATCACCGTCGGCAACGGTTTTAAATTCCGCAAATTCATCTGCGTTACAAACTACCATAGGCGTTATCATTTTATAGCCCTGTTTCTTTATTCCGTTTAAATTAAACGTCATAAGCAAGTCGCCTTTTTTGATTTTTGCACCGTTTGCAACTTTTACGTCAAATCCGTTACCATCAAGTTCAACTGTATCAAGACCGACATGAATTAAAATATTTGCATCATTATCCGCAGTTATTGCGATAGCGTGCTTACTTTTCGGAACGTTTTCAACCACACCGTCAACCGGTGCGAAAACCTTGCCCTCGCTCGGCTCAATCGCAATACCTTGTCCGAGTATTCCGGCAGAGAATACCTCATCATCCACCTTTTCAAGCGGTACTGCTTTTCCTCTTATCGGAGATGAAAGGAATATTTCCGTTCCGTCTGCTTTCGGTGCAGTTTCTTTTTCAGTTTGTATTTCATTATCCGCCACACCATAACCGCTTAAATCGACGCTTTCCTTACTTTCCATAAAGTCCTCCAAATGCGACTTTATAACCGTTACTCGCGGACCGTAAATAACCTGTATACCGTTACCCTTTTTAATTACACCTGCCGCACCGCTTTGTTTTAAAATATCCTCGCTGACCGCGTCACTGTTATGCACCGTAATACGAAGTCTTGTTGCACAACAGTCAATATCGGCGATATTTTCTTTACCTCCAAGTCCTTTTAAAATCAAAACAGATGTCATATCTGTCTTTCCGCCATTTTTCGCATTCACATCTGAACGCGTATAAAGCTTTGTTTCCTCATTATCCGCCTCACGACCCGGAGTTTTAAAGTTAAATTTCTTTATAAGGAACGTGAATACACCCCAATAAACGAAGAAATACACAATACCGACAAGAACGATATAAATCCAATGAGTTTTTGCATTACCTTGCATTATACCGAAAAGAGTCATATCTATAAGTCCGCCCGAGAACGTCATACCGACTCCGACACCGAATATATGCATAAGCATAAACGAGATACCTGCAAGCACACAATGCACAACATACAAAATCGGTGCAACGAACAAGAATGTAAATTCAAGCGGCTCTGTTATACCTGTCAAAAATGCCGTCAAAGCCGCCGAAAGCAAAAGTCCTCCGACAACTTTTTTCTTTTCGTTTCTGGCACATCTGTACATTGCAAGTGCCGCACCCGGAAGACCAAAGATCATGAAGATAAATTCACCGGAAAAATATCTTGTCGCATCCGCACTGAAATGTACTGTGGATGGATCTGCAAGCTGCGCAAAGAAGATGTTCTGACCGCCCTGTACCAGCTGTCCCGCAACTTCCATTGTTCCTCCAACCGCTGTCTGCCAGAATGGAAGATAGAATACATGG
>ENA-OPSY01001921-OPSY01001921.1-human-gut-metagenome-genome-assembly--contig:-NODE-1921-length-10960-cov-49.778450_pt1 | contig 10960 bp, 8 predicted proteins | sample MGYA00241464_ERZ501920 | MGnify/ENA primary metagenome ERZ501920 (study PRJEB25962, sample SAMEA2042396) | human gut metagenome | biome: human gut; feature: human-associated habitat; material: faeces...
TCAAAGCCGTCCGCAAGTCGGACGTGCTGAACGACTACGAGGTATGCCGCTACATACAGCTTGAAAACGGCCTGTACGCGGATGTTTACTCGCTTGAAATCATCATTCCAGTAGCCTTCCGGCTGAACACATACTATACACACGTGTTCCGCATGTGGCTGGTGGAGAAGGCACTCTCAAAGGAAAAGAGGCAGGCATACGTGATGTTCATACAGAACGGGAAAACCGGATATTGCTGAACACGCATACAGACAACGAAAAAGGAAACGGACAACGCCATCGGGTGCTGTCCGTTTCCTTTTTTTTTTCATGCAACCGCCTTATTCCAGCGGCTTGAGGTAATTCGCCTCCAACAGTTCACGCAGTCCCGATTCGGGATAAAGCACCTTACCTGCCAGAAGGATAAAGGGCAGCATCCTGTTGTTGCGATACTCCTGCAAGGTGCGGCGGCTTACCCGGAGCATTTCCGCCACCTCCTTGTCCGTCAGGTAATGTTCCCCGTCCAGTGGCGGACGGTAACTTTCCAAAAATGCGGAGAGCCATTTGGAGCCTTTGAGCATATTCTGTATCGCGGTGGCAACCTGCTCGTCCTCCATTGAGAAAACCTCGTTGTTCTCGTTCATCATAACATCGGATTAAGTGGTTAATAAAAACAGAGTCATTTTCCATCGGGATAGATCGTGCCGATAAGCGGAATAAGCCGCCTGACCTCCTCCGGCCTGTAATAGAATCTGCGGTTCATCTGCGAGTAGCCGATAAGCCGCCTGTCACGCAATGACTGCAACGTGCGCGGGCTGATTCTCAACTGCCCGCAGACCTCCTCGCCCGTGAGCCACCTTTCCAGCCGCCCGCCGTCGCTTTTGCGCCTGAGGGCGGCGACTTTCTCCGAGAGGGCGTTGAATGACGCCAGCATCATCTCGAAGGTCTTTTTCTCGATAGATACGATTTCCATATACCAAAACATTTAATGATTTACCGCAAAGGTAACGCAGCCGCCTTGAATGCGTGCCGTTTTCCGCTATATGGCAGTTTGTTGCGCCGGTTGTCCGGGTTACGGAGTCACTTTCAAAGAAAATCTTACGTGAGTCACGTAGTGAGTTGTTAAAGCTCCTTTTGTTTATTGCCGAATTTTGCCGCAGAGAAACAAAAGAAAGGACAAAATATGAAAGTGATAACGATTGAAAGTTCCGCCTTCACCGCCCTGACGGAACAGATAGCCGAGATAGCGGTCTATGTGCGTGCCGTTTCCGGTGAGAGGAAGGGAGAGTTTTCCGACATGCTGCTCACCACCCGCGAGGCGGCGCACCTGCTGAACGTGAGTACCCGTACCCTCCAACGTATGCGCAGCGAACAGCGCATCGCCTATGTCGTGCTGCGCGGCAAATGCCGCTACCGCCGGTCGGAAATAGACCGCCTGCTCGCAGACTGCACCGTGGCAGAAGATGCAGCGACACTGACGGAACTGAAACGCAACCACACGCTGCGCACGGGCGGCGGCAAACCCAAAGGAAGGAGGACATAAGATATGGAACTGCTTACACGAAACAATTTTGAGGACTGGATGCAGAAGCTGATGGAACGGCTCGACCGTCAGGACGAGCTGCTGCTCTCCCTGCGACCGTCCGGCAAAGCCCCGAACCCGATGGAAAGTATCAGGATGTTCGACAACCAAGACCTCTGCATGCTGCTCCAGATAAGCAAGCGTACCCTGCAGCGCTACCGCAGCATCGGTGCATTGCCGTACAAGACGCTCGGCAAAAAGACCTATTACAGCGAGGAGGACGTACTGACATTCCTCTCCGAACACGTAAAGGATTTCCGCAAGGAAGATATAGCCTTCTACAAGGCGCGTATCCATAATTTCTTTAATAAATAACCCATTAAAACATTTTTCAAATGGCAAAGAAAACAACAGAAAAAGACGTGCTGATAGTCCGCGACGAGAAGACGGGCGAGATTAGCGTGGTAGCCGGGCTTAACGCCGACGGCTCACCCAAGCGTACCCCCGCAAAGGCGGAGAACGCGCAGAGTTTCCTGCAATTCGACAGGCACGGAGACGTGCTGGACAACTTCTTCAAGAACTTCTTCCGGCAGTGCAAGGAACCCAGCCGCTTCGGTTTCTACCGTGTCGCGGCGGACCAAGCCGACAAGCTGCTGGAAGTTATCAAGGACTTGCTGAAAGACCCCGAGGGCAACAAGGAGATGCTTGCGCCCCACAAGGTGGACACCTCCGGCTACGAAAAGAAAGTACAGGAGGAGCAGTCCGCCGAAAAGCAGGAACAACCGGAACAGAAACAAGATGACGAACCTAAAAAACAGGAAGAAATGGAACAGAAAAACGAACAGAATCAGGAAAACCCGCAGCAGGCGCAGAGCAACCGGGGCTACCAACCCATCGACGAGAGCAAGATCAACTGGAAGGAGTTGGAGGAGAAATGGGGCGTGAAGCGCGACGACCTTGAAAAGTCGGGCGACCTTGACCGGATGCTCAACTACGGCAAGTCCGACTTGGTGAGGGTGTCGCCCAATTTCGGCGGAGAAGCTTTCGAGCTGGATGCCCGCCTCTCCTTCAAGAAGGACGGCGAGGGCAACGTCAGCCTTGTGCCGCACTTCATCCGCAAGGAGCAGAAACTCGACGAGTACAAGGAACACAAGTTCTCCGACGACGACCGGAAGAACCTGCGCGAAACGGGCAACCTCGGCAGGGTTGTGGACCTCGTGGACAGGGAAACGGGCGAGATCATCCCCTCGTTCGTCAGCATCGACCGCAAGACGAACGAAATCACGGATGTCCCGGCAAACAAGGTGCGCATACCGGAGCGCATCGGCAAGACGGAAATCACCAAGCAGGAGCAGGACATGCTGCGTGCCGGGCTGCCTGTGCGCGACAAACTCATCGAACGCAAGGACGGCAGGAAGTTCGTCACCACCCTGCAAGTGAACGTGGAGCAGCGCGGCGTGGAGTTCGTGCCGGGAACCGGCAGGTCGCCACGTGCCGCACAAGCACAGGAAGCCAAGAACAACCCCGCACAGGGACAGGCGCAGGGTACGGAAAATACAGCCAACACGAACAAGGAGCAACGCCGCAACACGTGGACGAACGCCGACGGCAGCATCCGCCCCATCAGCAAATGGAGCGGCGTGGACTTCACCGAGCAGCAGAAAGCCGACTACGTGGCTGGCAAAGCCGTGAAACTGGAGAACGTGACCGACAAGCAGGGCTTCCACGCCACGATGTACATCAGGTTCAACCCGGAGAAGGGACGCCCGTACCGCTACGACACCAACCCCGACAACGCGCAGAAGGTCGCGCCTTCCAACGAGAGCCGCACGCAGGTGGCGGTGAACAGCGAGGGCAAGACCAACGAGGCTACCAAGAACCTGAAGGAGCCGTTGCGGAAGGGACAGACCGCCCCGAAGGACACCGCACAGCAACAGCAGCAGGAGAAGCCGCAAAAGAAAAACAATAAGGGCATGAAGATGTAATCCGGTGTCCGCCACTAAATCCGAAGTAACATTTGTAAAATTCAAAACGACAGAAAAATATGAAGACAATCATTGCAGAAAAGCCGTCTGTGGCACGTGAGATCGCCCGTATCGTGGGCGCGACAAAGAGAGAGGAAGGATATTTCGAGGGAGGCGGCTACGCCGTGACATGGGCATTCGGGCACCTCGTCCAGCTTGCCATGCCCGACGGTTACGGCATACGCGGCTTTGTCCGTGACAACCTGCCCGTCATACCCGACACCTTCACGCTCGTCTCCCGTCAGGTAAAGACGGAGAAGGGCTACAAGCCTGACAGCAGCGTGGTGGCGCAGATTAAAACCGTCGCCCGGCTATTCAAGGAAAGCGAACAGATCATCGTGGCGACCGATGCCGGACGCGAGGGTGAGCTTATCTTCCGCTACCTCTACCATTATACCGGATGCACCACCCCGTTCGTCCGCCTCTGGATAAGCTCGCTTACCGACAAGGCTATCCGCGAGGGACTGCGCAACCTCGAAGCGGGCGACAAATACGACAACCTCTATCTTGCCGCCAAAGCACGGAGCGAATCAGACTGGCTCGTGGGCATCAACGGCACGCAGGCACTCTCCATCGCCGCCGGACACGGCACTTACTCCGTCGGGCGGGTGCAGACACCCACGTTGGCGATGGTGTGCGCACGCTATTGGGAGAACCGCCGCTTTACCCCCGAAGCCTTCTGGCAGCTCCATATCGCAACGGACGGCTGCGATGAAGGAACGGTGAAGTTTTCCTCTTCCGAAAAATGGAAAGAGAAAGAGTCCGCGACGGAACTGTATAATAAGGTGAAGTCGGCAGGCACAGCCACCGTCACGAAAGCCGAACGCAAGGAGAAGACGGAGGAAACACCGCTCCTGTACGACCTGACCACGCTCCAGAAGGAAGCCAACGCCAAGCATGGCTTCACGGCGGAACAGACGCTTGAAATCGCGCAGAAGCTCTACGAGAAGAAGCTCATCACCTATCCGCGAACCGGAAGCCGCTACATTCCCGAAGACGTGTTCGCGGAAATCCCCAAGCTGCTTGCCTTCATCGGCAGCCTGGACGGCGGCAAGGTGACAGACCACCATGCCCTGCTCGTCACGGGCGAGAAGCCGCTGTTCCTCTCCAAAGAGGACAGCACCGTCTATCACATGATAGCCGGGCGCATGCTTGAGGCTTTCTCCGAAAAATGCGTCAAGGACACTGCCACCGTCACGGCAGAGTGTGCCGGAGTGGAGTTCGTGGCAAAAGGCAGCATCATCAGGCAAGCCGGATGGCGTGCCGTCTATGGCAAGGAGAATGGAGAAGAGAACAACAGCCAAGAGGAAACCGCCGCCATTCCCTGTTGGCAGGAAGGCGACACGCTGGCACTGAAAGCCGCCTCCATCACGGAGGGAAAGACCAAACCCAAGCCGCTGCATACCGAAGCCACCCTGCTGTCCGCGATGGAAACGGCTGGCAAGGAGATAGAGGACGACGCATTGCGGCAGGCTATGAAGGATTGCGGCATCGGCACGCCCGCCACCCGTGCGTCCATCATCGAAACGCTTTTCAAGCGCGGCTATATGGAACGCTGCAAGAAGTCGCTTGTCCCCACCGAAAAAGGGCTTGCCCTCTACTCGGTCGTGAAGGCGATGCGTATTGCCGATGTCGCCATGACGGGCGAATGGGAAAAGGAATTGGCACGCATCGAGCGTGGGGAACTGCCCGCCGATGACTTCCGCAGGAAGATTGAGGCATATACACGGGAAATTACCTCCGAACTGCTGTCGTGCGACAAGCTGTTCGCCCGCAGGGATTCCGGCTGCAAGTGTCCCAAGTGCGGAGCGGGGACGATGCAGTTTTACGGCAAGGTCGTCCGCTGCGACAACGCGGAGTGCGGTCTGCCCGTGTTCCGCCTGAAAGCAAACCGCACCCTCTCTGATGATGAAATCAAAAACCTGCTCACCGACGGACACACGAAACTGCTCAAAGGATTCAAGAGCAAGCAGGGCAAGAGTTTTGATGCCGTAGTCGCCTTTGACGGGGACTATAACACGGTTTTCGTGTTCCCAGAAAGGAAAAGTAAAGCGACCTCTGCGAAAAGAAGAAAATAAATGTTTAACTTTGCCACTGGTTCAGAGTAATGAATTGTTCTTCGATACCGGATTACACTCATACTTTGGATTTAGTGGTGGCACTCGGAGGGATACCGGGTGCCTTTTTCTTCTCGTTTTCCAACGATTATCCCTATCATCATTATCAATCCACTAAATTCCAAAGAAATGAACAACAAGAAGAAAAACGAGGGTCGGACCGACTTTTCCTATTACGGTCTGTACCTGCTGGACTACCTCACCACGAACAAGTTCGAACAGGCAGCCGATGAAGCCTTCATCCGAGAAAGAACCGACCGTGCCGCCGAAGCGTATGAACGGGCAAGGCTCGAAGGCTATCCTGCCGACGGGGCGCAGGAACTAGCGATGAAGGTGCTGACGGAGGGCCTTCGCTACTCCAGGCACGCCATCCTGCGCGAAGTCGTGGAGAACGAATTTGCGGGTGAAGTACCGGGAGAAAAATGTGAAGCCTTTACCCAGAAGCTGCTACCGCTTGTCGGAAACGTATTCTCCATCTATGACCTCTCGGACGACAATTTCGCCCTGTCGCCCGAATATGACCTGCTCTACACGGAGCTGACGGGAGCCGTCATCCTCTATATCGAAGAGTATGGCGTTTAACCGCAAACAGAGGCTGAGGGACAACATCGAGGCGATACGGACGGCATTCCTCCTTGACAGGGAACAGCGCACACCCACCGCACGCGAACGGCTCTTGTTAGAGCGTTATTGCGGTTTCGGGGGACTGAAGAGCATACTCAACCCTGCAAGGGAACTGACGGATGCCGTCCACTGGGCGAAGTCCGACCTCGAACTGTTTGCCCCTACCGTGGAACTGCACAGGTTGCTGCGGGAGAACACAAAAGACGAGACGGAGTACAAACGGTATATGGATGCCATGAAGCAGTCCGTGCTGACCGCCTTCTATACCCCGCCGGAGATAACCGGGACCATCGCGGACGTGCTGCATGAACACGGCATCCGTCCCGACCGGGTGCTGGAGCCGTCGGCAGGTGTCGGTGCATTCGTGGACGCCGTGCTGGAGAACAGACCGGACGCGGACATCATGGCTTTTGAGAAAGACCTGATGACGGGCAAGATACTGAAGCACCTGCATCCCGGACAGAAAGTAAGGGTACAGGGCTTCGAGAAGATAGAAAAGCCGTTCATGAACCATTTTGATTTGGCTGTCTCCAATATACCGTTTGGCGATGTGGCGGTGTTCGACCCGGATTTTTCGGGCAGCAAGGATCCTGCAAGGCTCTCGGCGGCACGGACGATACACAATTACTTTTTCCTGAAAAGCCTTGACGCGGTGCGTGAAGGCGGAATCGTGGCGTTCATCACCTCGCAGGGGGTACTGGATGCCCCGACCAACGCGCCCATACGCGAGTATATGATGAACCATACCAATCTGGTGGGCGTAGCCCGCCTGCCGAACAACCTCTTTACGGATAACGCGGGAACGGAGGTGGGCAGCGACCTGATTATCCTGCAAAAGAACAGCGGAAAGAATGGTGAACTGTATTACAACGAAAAACTCTTCGTGCAGACCGAACAGACCCCTATCGGCACTTCCGTAAATGGGTATGTATGGAGCATCGGCTCGCTTTCACACACGGATTTGATCAGAAGTACCGACCCGTACGGGAAACCAGCCTATAAACTCCTGCACCGTGGGGACATCGCACAACTGGCGGAAGACTTGCGGGAGCATCTGAAAATAGAACTGCAACAACTTGACAGGAAACTGTATGAGAGACACAGGCTGCATCCGACAAAGGAGGAAAGCACGGCTGCGGAAGTGCAACCTGCTCCGAAAACAGAAAAGGTATCACCTTCTGTAATAGCCCCCGTTTCTGTAATTGAGCCTGTCAAGGGAGTGGAGAAGCCGCAGGCACAGCCCATAGAGGAAAAGCCGGAGATTGAGCCGCGCCAACCCAATCATTCGTCAGCCGTGCAGCTTACCCTGCTCGACCTTTGGGGTATGCCCATAGAGGAACCGGTAAAAAAGAAAAAGGCAGCGAAAAAGGAAAGCAAGCCGAAGCCTATGCCGTCCACGCCTAAACCGCAAGTCAAAGTTACTCCACCCGTTGAAGCCGCCAAGCCGGTAAACGGTAATAAGGAAGAAAAGCCGGAAAATGCCGAAAAGCCAAACGACCCGGACGACATTTACGCCACTCTGGATTGGGAAACCAATCCTCCCATCAACGGCTTCTATGAGACAATGATGAGCCTGACAGCGGAACGGCGCAAGGCCCTACGGCTTGAGGCAGAACGGCACAGGCAGGAACAACTGAAAAAGATGGGTATCAAAGACACGTTGAACCCTGCTTTTGCGCCTTCTTCGGACAATATGGATAAAAAGCCGGAACAAACGGAAGAAATAAAGCAACCTGAAACACCGGCAGAAGTTGTGCCTACTTCCGAAACGGTTGCCACTTCCCTGTTCCCGGAATTTGAAACGGAAAAGCCGAAAAAAGAAGCCCTCGACCTTACGCCGCGTCCCTATCACCGCACGCCGGAAATGCACCTGCGTGAAGGGTCGCTGGTGGCAAACAGGGCACGCGACATCGGTTATCTGAAGGACATTACTCCCTACGGTGCAACCTTCCAGCCGCTTGGACTAACCGGTTATCAGAAAGAGAAAGCGTTGCTGTATGTATCGCTCCGTGACGCATACGAGCGGTTGTACCGCTATGAATCGAACAGACGTGAGGAAAATGTACCTTGGCGTGAACACCTGAACACCTGTTACGACGAGTTTGTCATGCGTTATGGCAACCTCAACGCCAAACAGAACGTGAAACTGGTGATGATGGACGCCGGAGGGCGCGACATCCTTTCGCTGGAACGTGCGGAGGACGGCAAGTTCGTCAAAGCGGACATCTTCGACCGTCCCGTTTCCTTCTCGGTGGAGAACCATGCCAACGTCGGTTCTCCGGAAGAAGCCTTGTCTGCATCGCTCAACAAGTATGGTACGGTCAATCTCAACTATATGCGGGGGATAACAGACAGTACGGAAGAGGAGCTTCTCAATGCCCTCAAGGGGCGTATCTTCTACAATCCGCTCGTAACCGGTTACGAGATTAAAGACCGCTTCATCGCGGGAAACGTGATAGAGAAGGCGGAGCGTATAGAGGCATGGATGGAAAATAATCTGGAAAGCGAAAGATTGCCGGAAGTGAAACAGGCTTTGGAGGCTTTGAAGGAAGCCGAGCCGCAGCGTATCGCCTTTGAAGACCTCGACTTCAACTTCGGTGAACGCTGGATTCCCACGGGCGTGTACGCCTCGTATATGAGCCACCTGTTTGAAACGGACGTGAAAATCGCCTATTCCGCCAGCATGGACGAGTTTTCCGTGGCGTGCGGCTACCGCACCATGAAGATCACGGACGAGTTTCTGGTAAAGGGCTATTACCGGAACTATGACGGTATGCACTTGTTGAAACACGCTTTGCACAACACCTGTCCCGACATGATGAAAAGTATTGGCAAAGATGAGAACGGCAACGACATCAAGGTGCGTGACAGCGAGGGCATACAGCTCGCCAACGCCAAGATTGACGAAATCCGCAACGGGTTCTCGGAATGGTTGGAAGAGCAGTCGCCGCAGTTCAAGGAACGGCTCGTGACAATGTATAACCGCAAGTTCAACTGTTTCGTGCGCCCGAAGTATGACGGTTCGCACCAGACGTTTCCCGACCTCAATCTGAAAGGATTGGCAAGCCGGGGTATTCAAAGCGTTTATCCGTCGCAGAAGGATTGCGTCTGGATGATAAAACAGAATGGCGGCGGAATATGCGACCATGAAGTCGGAACAGGTAAAACACTGATAATGTGTATTGCAGCGCATGAAATGAAGCGTCTGAACTTGGCGCACAAGCCGATGATTATTGGTCTGAAAGCCAATGTCGCGGAGATTGCCGCCACTTATCAAGCTGCCTATCCGAATGCCCGCATCCTCTACGCTTCGGAAAAGGATTTCTCGACCGCCAACCGTGTGCGTTTCTTCAACAACATCAAAAACAATGACTATGATTGCGTCATCATGTCGCATGACCAGTTCGGCAAGATACCGCAGTCACCGGAGTTGCAGCAACGCATCCTGCAAGCGGAGCTTGACACGGTGGAGGAAAACCTCGAAGTCTTACGGCAGCAAGGCAAGAACGTGTCGCGGGCGATGCTGAAAGGATTGGAGAAGCGCAAGCACAACCTTGTGGCGAAGCTGGAGAAAGTGGAACACGCCATCAAGTCGCGCACAGATGACGTGGTGGACTTCAAACAGATGGGCATCGACCACATTTTCATAGACGAGAGCCACCAATTCAAGAACTTGACTTTCAACACCCGGCATGACCGTGTGGCGGGGTTGGGAAACTCGGAGGGGAGCCAGAAAGCCCTGAATATGCTTTTTGCCATACGAACTATACAGGAGCGTACGGGCAAAGACTTAGGGGCTACGTTCCTGTCCGGCACGACTATTTCCAACAGTCTGACGGAATTGTACCTGCTCTTTAAGTACCTGCGCCCGAAGGAACTGGAACGGCAGGACATCCGCTGTTTCGACGCATGGGCGGCTATCTTCGCCAAGAAGACGACCGACTTCGAGTTCAACGTGACAAACAACGTGGTGCAGAAGGAGCGTTTCCGCTACTTCATCAAAGTGCCGGAGCTTGCCGCCTTTTACAACGAAATCACCGACTACCGCACGGCGGAGGACGTGGGTGTGGATCGTCCGCACAAGAACGAGATACTGCACCACATACCGCCTACACCCGACCAAGAGTATTTCATCAAACAACTGATGGAATTTGCCAAGACAGGTGACGCGACGTTGTTGGGCAGGTTGCCGCTGTCTGAAACGGAAGAGAAGGCTAAGATGCTCATCGCTACCGACTACGCGCGGAAGATGGCTTTGGATATGCGCATGATAGACCCCAATTACGAAGACCACTCCGACAACAAGGCGAGCCACTGCGCCAAAATGATAGCGGAGTATTACCACAAATACGATGCGCACAAAGGAACGCAGTTCGTGTTCTCCGACTTGGGTACATATCAGCCGGGGGAAGGATGGAACGTGTACAGCGAGATAAAACGCAAGTTGGTGGAGGATTACGGCATACCGGCAAGTGAGGTGCGCTTCATTCAGGAGTGTAAGACGGATAAGGCTCGTAAGGCGGTGATAGATGCCATGAACGCAGGGACAGTGCGAGTGCTGTTCGGCTCCACAAGTATGCTCGGAACGGGCGTGAATGCGCAGAAAAGATGCGTCGCCATCCATCACCTTGATACACCGTGGGTGCGACATGAAGTCGCATAGATAATTGTTGGAATGATACTTTAAGTATCAG
>ENA-OPSY01001925-OPSY01001925.1-human-gut-metagenome-genome-assembly--contig:-NODE-1925-length-10935-cov-2.048346_pt1 | contig 10935 bp, 9 predicted proteins | sample MGYA00241464_ERZ501920 | MGnify/ENA primary metagenome ERZ501920 (study PRJEB25962, sample SAMEA2042396) | human gut metagenome | biome: human gut; feature: human-associated habitat; material: faeces...
TCTCCTGCGGGTAGTACGGCTTGCCGTCGATGTTTACGCGGTAGTCGGTGCCCATGTGACGCTTGATGGAAATAATGGTACGGTCAGCGTTGGTTACAGCCTGGCGCTTAGCGACCTGACCGATCATACGCTCGCCGTCCTTGGAAAATGCAACAACAGACGGAGTGGTGCGCGCACCCTCAGCGTTAGGGATGACTACGGCTTCGCCGCCCTCCATAACAGATACACAAGAGTTCGTCGTACCAAGGTCAATACCAATGATCTTACCCATAATAAATACACTCCTTAATAGTTAGGATTTAGTTTACTTTAAAGTTAGGATTTAGTTTACTTTAATTAGTAGTTAGTAATCAGTTTGCAACCTTCACCATCGCATGGCGAATAACCTTATCGCCGATCTGGAAGCCCTGCTGGAAGGTTTCTGCGATGACATTTTCACCGAGGTTTTCATCCTCAACGTGCATAACCGCGTTGTGGAAGTTCGGATCGAATGCGGTGCCTGCGGCAGCGTCGATGACGGTGACGTTAATGCCCTTGAGGCTTTCGGTCAGCTGCGTCATGGTCAGCTCGACACCCTTTTTATATTCGGTGTCGGCGGTCTCTGCCTTGAGCGCCCGCTCGAGGTTATCGTAGGTCGGCAGCAGTGCGGTTACGGCGCGGCTGACTGCATCGGTGTACGCCTGCTCGCGCTCGCGCTGACTGCGCTTGCGGAAGTTGTCGTACTCCGCCGCCATGCGGAGATAACGATCGTTCAGGTCGTTATACTTGGCTTCCCAGTCCGTCGCGGGCTTTGCATCAGCCTTGGCGGTCTCCTCTGCGGGAGCCTCGGTCTTTACCTGCTCCTGCTCTTCCGCCTCCGGCTTTGTCTTTTTGCTCATGTCGTTTTGTGCCTCCGTTTACAGGAAATCAGTGATTTCCGTCTTTTTCATCTAAAAATGTCTCGGCAATCAGCTTGTTCAGCCCTTTTGCGAAGCGGCTGAGCTGTGCGGACAGCTTGGCGTAATCCATGCGGGTCGGACCCACGATGCCGATCGCACCCTGACCGATCTTGCCGATATCGTATTTTGCGTAGATCGCCGAGGTTTCACTCAGCGGGTTTTCACCATTTTCCGGTCCGATGAAGAACTGGATGCCGTCGATCTTGCGGGTGGCCGGCAGCAGGTGCTTGCGGTCGTCCTCCATGTAATCGAGCAGCGTCTGCGCCTTTTTCGTATCGCGGTACTCCGGAAAACGAAGCAGCTTGCTGGCACCGTCGAGGTAAACCTTCTGGTCGCTCAGCTCGGTGATCAGCTCTGCGATGTACTCGGCCACCGGAGCGAGCAGCGCGGTCAATCCCGCGGCGCGGCGCACAATGTCGAATCGCTCGGCGGTGATGCTCGAGAGCGGCAGTCCGGTCAGCGTCTGGTTGAGCACATAGGTGAGCAGTTCGGCCTCATCCTTGGAGACCTCAGCCACCGTGCGGACCATTTTGTTCTTAACCGTACCCGAATCCGTAACTACTACGATTACGAAATTCATCTTATCGACTGCGATGATCTCAAACTGCCGGATGGCGATCTGTGTCATGGCCGGTGTGATAGCAACCGACGCGTAATTCGTCAGACTGGTGAGCAGCTTGCCGGCCTCCTGAATGAGGTGGTCAAGCTCGCGTACCTTGGTAAGCACGCTGTTCTGCAGTGCGTTTCCGTCCTCCGCATTGTCGGCCGGACGCTCCATCAGTTCATCCACATACAGTCGATAGCCCTGCGGTGAGGGGATTCGTCCCGCAGAGGTGTGCGGCTTTTCGAGGTAGCCCATGTCCTCCAGCTCACTCATCTCATTGCGGATGGTGGCGGACGAGAACGGCAGCTCGTGTCCCTCGGTCAATGCCTTGGAGCCGACCGGCTCAGCCGTGCGGATGTAATCGCCGATAATGGCTTTGAGTATTTGCTTTTTACGTTCCGAAAGCTCCACCGAAGCAGACTCCTTTCTTTCGGTTGTTAGCACTCCATCTCCCCGAGTGCTAAACTTAATTTACCACCACATACGGGCAAAGTCAAGTGCTGTTTGTGAACAATTTATGAAATGATCGTCGGAATTTTATCACACCCGCCTGCCGAGTGCTGAAATGCCAGTTTTCACTGTATAAAAAACGCTCTGATTTGGTCGTTTTTCCTTGCGTTCGCGTCCACGCAGTGATAGAATTAGTATGAGAGAGAGACTGGCAATCGTTCGATTGCCGTAGAGAGAAAATCCGCTCTATAAAAAGGAGAACAAACATGAAGGAAATCAAAGTTGGCATCGTCGGTTTGGGCCGTCTCGGTTCGGTACACGCGCAGAATCTCGCGTTCAAGATTCCCGGCTGCAAGCTGGTCGCTGCCTGCTCGCTTGAGCAGAAGGAGCTGGACTGGGCGAAGGACTACCTCAAGGTAGAGTACACCACCACGGACTACAAGAAAATGGTTGACGAGGCAGACATCGAAGCTGTCGTTATCGTCTCCTCCTCTCCGGAGCACTGCTGGATGATCGAGTACGCGCTCGATGCAGGCAAGCACGTTTTCACCGACAAGCCGCTCGGCTGCTCGCTTGAGGAGTGCAAGCGCGCTGAGGCTGCTGTTGAACGTCACCCGGACAAGATCTTCTTCCTTGGCTTTATGCGCCGCTACGATCCGTCCTATGCGGATGCAAAAGCACAGATCAACGCAGGCCGCATCGGCAAGCCGTATCTGGTAAAGGCTACCGGCCTTGCCCCGGAAGCACTGGTCGAGAGCTGCATCAAGTTCTCCAAGACCTCGGGCGGCATCTTCATTGACGCGGCTTCGCACGACATTGACCTGATGCGCTGGTTCCTCGGCGGTGAGGTTACTGAGGTTTACGCCGCAGGCACCAACTTTAAGCACCCCGAGTTTGCCGAGAACGGCGACACCGAGACCGGCATGGCAATGCTCAAGTTTGACAATGGTACGGTTGCTTTCCTGCACGTTGGCCGTACTGCGCCGCACGGCTACCACACCGAGACCGAAATCGTCGGCACCGAAGCGCATATCCGCGTAGCCGGTGTACCGTGGAAGGACCGTGTAATGGTTTACGATCAGTACGGTGCCCGTCAGGAGATCGTAGAGAACTTCCCGCAGCGTTTCGCAGAGGCTTACCTGCTCGAAATGGTGGACTTCATCGACTGCATCCAGAAGGACCGCAAGCCCGAGCTGACCGTTTACGACGGCACCAAGGCAACCCTCGTTACCTACGCGATTACGGATTCGTTCCACTCCGGCAAGCCGGTTCAGGTACAGTATTAATATATTGTAAAATCGCACAAAAGCAGAGCCGAAAGGCTCTGCTTTTTCTTGCATATTTTCATCTTCTCTGCTATTATAATGGCAAGGAGGTAGAGATTATGAACAACAACATTCCCATTGCCCGCTGGCTTTCCATGTTCTGGCTGTGCAGCGCCGTTTCACTGGTGCTTGGACAATTCAGCGGCCCCGTCACTTTGAACGGCACAAACGGTGCAGCGCTCACCGTTACCGGCATTCTCGGTATATTCTGCACCCTCGTGCAGTTTTATCCGTTTTACCGGTTCAGCCGCGTGTCCGAGCGCCTGCAGCGTGCGTTCACAGCCACTGTGCTCAGCGTGGCGGCAACCGTTGTCGGCCTGCTGGCCCTGACACTCGTTCCGAGCGACACGCCGCCGTATACACCCAGCACGTTTTATCTGCTGTTCAGCCTGATCGCACTTGCCGGTGTGATCGCAGCCTATGTCTCGCAGTTCTGGCTGTACACCGGACTGGACGATGTCTGTACGGAGCGCGGCTACGACTTTCCGCCCAAGCGTATTCGCTGGTGCTTTTATCTTTCCCTTATCAACATTTTGCTGCGCATGCTGCCAACTTCTATTCCGATTTTTCTCTCGCAGATTGCCAGCCTTGTGCTGCTTGCCCTGTTTATCCGCGCTGCATATCAAGCGGAAAAGCTGACCGTATAACCCAATATAAAAGAAAAAGGACCGCTGGGGCGGTCCTTTTTCTTATATATGAGAGATTATTTGTAGAGAGCAGGTTTATCCATCATCTCGATCGGCAGGAACTGATTCGTGCCGCGGGAACGGTTGAGCGTGTCTGCTGCGACGCAAGCAGCGTAGCCGTCCCATGCGGACGGACCATCCGGCTCACCCTTCTCCTCGAGGGTCTTGACCCAATGAGTCAGCTCAATGTCATAGGCTTCAATAAAGCGGTCCTTCCAGTCGGTCAGGATTGGGAACGAACGGGTTGCGTTCGAGCGCTTGACAACCGCATACGGATCAGGCAGGTTGACTGTGCCCTTCTCGCAGACGACCTGACACTGGATGTCGTAACCGTAAGCGTCCGCAACCTGAACCTCTACGTCAATGCGAGCACCGGACTGGGTTTCCAGCAGCACGATCTGCGGGTTGTCGTAACCCTTGGTAGAGCACGCGGACTGGCGCACCTTGAGCACCTGACCGCTCTTATACTCATCGCCGAGCAGCCAGCGGCATATGTCCAGCTCGTGGATTGCAACGTTGGAAACGCCCATCTCGGTCTGGAAGCCGTCCGGCTGAGATACGTTGCGGTGGCACGCGTGAATCATCAGCGGCGCACCCAGCTCACCGGAGTCAATGATGCGCTTCATCTCGGCGTAGCCGCGGTCATAGTGGCGCATAAAGCCGACCTGTACCAGACGCTTGCCGTGTGCGGTCTCGGCCGCGATGATTTTCTCGCAGTCGGCGGCACTCTGTGCCAGCGGCTTCTCGCAGAACACCTGCTTGCCCGCTTTAAGAGCCTCAAGCACATAGCCTGCGTGGCTCGGGTCGGACGAGGTGATAACGACCGCCTGCACCTCCGGTGCTGCAATCAGCTCCTCGCCGGTCTTGTATGCCTTCATGCCTTCATACTGCGCCGCAACCTTAATCGCAGCTTCTTCAAAATAGTCTGCACAGGCAACAACCTGACAGCCCGGAACAAGGTCCGTCAAGCGTCGAATGTGATCGCGGCCGATTGCGCCGCAGCCGATAACACCAATATTCAGCATGCTGATCCTCTCCTTTTTAACAACAGGAATAATCACTTAAAATCTCGTTAATACACGCGGATTCCCGCGTTTTTCACACTTTTTCTTCATTGCATACATTGTACCGCAATCTCTCCGTCACGGTCAACCGTCCCACCAAAACATTGGTAGCCTGCCTAAAAAAGCACCGCAAATTTATGGCAAAATGAAAGCTCAAAAGCAGATGACAGTGCATTTTTGATTGTGCACTGTGCGTAGTTATGCTTGACGTCAGCGCTGCTCTCCCCTATACTTTGAAGTAGCAAAGGAGAATGTGTCAATGGCAGTTACCATACAAAAAATCGCAGAACTGTCCGGTGTGTCGCGCGGCACGGTGGACCGTGTGCTGCACGGACGCCCCAACGTCAATCCGATGATACGCGAAAAAGTTGTCCGTGCCGCAGAAAAACTAGGCTACCAGCCTCCAGTGCCGCCGAAATCGGCAGATTGCAGGCAAGCGGCTATTCTCATTCCGCAATGGACGGATGGGCACTTCAACCGTCAGATCGTCAGCGGCATTCGCAAGGCACTGCGCTATATCGCCGATCCAGCGTTTGTACTGACCGAGCAGCTGCTGCGTACCATGACCATGCAGGAGCTGCTCCGCGCGATGGACGAGCAGATTCGTTCCGGCGTGGATGGACTCATCATCCGTGCCGAGAATACGCCGGAGGTCCGCGCCGCCATCGAGCAGGCAGTGCAGCAAGGCGTGACCGTCATTACCTACGATGCCGACGTGCCGGACAGCGGCCGTCTGTGCTATGTCGGGCAGGATTTAGTCCGCGCCGGCGCAATCGCTGCAGGCGTTATGGCGCGGCTCATTCGTCCGCCCGAACATGTACTCATCGTCTCCGGCAACCTGCGTATGGAATCACACAAGGGCCGTGTGGACGGTTTCTGCCGCCGGCTGCTCGAGCTTGGGTTCTCCGAGGACGCCTATCAGGTTATCGAGACCAACGAAATGCCCGATCTTACGAGCGAACTGGTCGCACAGTCGCTCGTCTCGGACAGCCGCCTGCATGCGGTCTATATGGCGAACCAGCCGCTGTCCGGCTGCATTTCCGGCATCCGAAAAGCACGCCGCGCCGTACGGCCCCATATCATCTGCAACGACCTCACACCTGCCGCGAAGCGGTATCTGCGGGACGGCACGGTGGATTTTGTCGTCGGTCAGACCTTCTCGCAGGAGTCGTTTCAGGCGGTTTTGGCAATGTATCAAATGCTGCTGCACGGTGTGAAGCCGAAGCGTGAACTGTATTATACCGATCTGCGGTTGATCACGCAGGAGATGTTGTAGCGGGAGATTTCATTTTTCATTTGTTCATTATCATGGTGCAGATCGGATAAACGGCGGGGTGAGGGCACCTCGCCCTATGAATATATAATAAAGATGATACCAATGAGGATAAAATTCGCAGCGGAGGTGAAACCGTATGTGCAGCAGTAATTTATCTGACACTGCGAATAGGTAAAGAAATGGGAGCACACTGTGCTCCCCTACGGCAGAAAAAATTCTCTGCCGTTCCCTATCCCCGCCCGGAAAGGGCGCAGCACTCTCTGCAAACTTCGTGCCGAATAAATCAATCCAAATTCACGCAAAAAAGAGCCGCTTTACAGCGACTCTTTTTTGTTTGATATGCGCGGACTGATTACTTAGCAGCCAGACGGCGAGCCTTAGCAGCCATGCGCTCACGGGTAACGTCGAGCAGTACGGCGCCGATGATAACCAGGCCGAGTACGAGGTTCTGTACTGCCGAAGAAACGGACAGCAGGGAGAAGCCGTTACGCAGAACAGCGATGATCAGCGCGCCGAGCATGGTACCAACCATGGTGCCCTTGCCGCCCATGAAGGATGCGCCGCCGATGATGCAGGCTGCGATTGCGTCGGTATCGTACGGCTGGATTGCGTTAACGCCGTTGCAGATACCGGAACGACCGATGGATACGATACCAGCCAGAGCTGCCATGAAACCGGACAGGGTGTAGCAGAAGGTCAGCACGTTAGCGGAGTTGATACCGGACAGACGAGCTGCTTCCGGGTTGCCGCCTACACAGTAGATGGAACGGCCCAGAGCGGTCTTGGTCAGCAGGATGTGCATGATAACGTAGATGACAAGTACTACGATAAAGGATACCGGGAAGCCGGCTACGGTCGAAGAACCGAGCCACATAACAGCATCATTACCGGAGAAGGATACCATCTGAGAGTTGGTGATGATCAGCGCACCGCCCCACAGTACGTTCTTCATACCGAGGGTAGATACGACCGGTTGGGGGAGGTGCAGACGGGTGAGGAGCATACCGTTGACCCAGCCGATCAGGGTGCCGCCAACGATGGCAACAACCAGCAGCAGAACCGGATTGTTCATGCCCTTGTTAACCAGCATACCTGCAAGGCAGGCAGCGAACGTTGCGTTCGCACCTACGGACAGGTCGATGCCGGCGGTGATCAGGCAGAGCAGCATACCGGTGGATACCAGTGCATTAAACGAGGTCTGCTTGAGAACAGACATCATGTTGGAATACTTAAAGAAGTTCGGCGAAGCGATCGCCAGAACTACACAAAGGATTACCAGTGCGCCAAAAGTACCAGCATAAGACATCAAACTGCTGGATTTCTTCGATTTAGTCATCTAATTTACCTCCCCAAGCTGCCTTCATAAGGTCTTCCTGATTGAAATGTTCGCTGTCACGGTCTACTTCGGCCATTACTTCGCCGCCGCGCATTACGATTACGCGGTCGGACATGCCGAGGATCTCAGGCATTTCCGAAGATACCATGATAACGCACTTGCCCTGCTTGACAAGGCTGTTCATTACGTTGTAAACCTCGACCTTTGCGCCGACGTCGATACCACGGGTCGGTTCGTCAAAGATAAAGATCTCTGCATCCGTGTTGACCCACTTGCCGATTACGACCTTCTGCTGGTTACCACCGGACAGCTGGCCTACGATCTCGTCGATCGACGGGGTCTTGATGCGCAGCGACGCAATATTCTGCTCGCCTGTCTCGAGGATCTTCTTTTCGTTCAGGAACAAGCCCGAAGAGAAGCCCTTCATGTTAGCAAGAATCAGGTTGGTGCGAATGGTCTGAGCCAGTACCAGACCCTGTCCCTTACGGTCCTCGGTGAGGAACGCAATGCCATGCTTGATAGCCTGACGCGGGGACTTGATATGTACTTCCTTGCCCTTGATCTTGATCTTGCCGCTGTCGATCGGATCTGCGCCGAATACTGCGCGCATAATCTCGGTACGACCGGCGCCGACCAGACCTGCAAAGCCCAGAATCTGTCCGCCGTATGCCTTGAAGGATACATCGTTCAGGACGCCTGCCTCAACAACGTTGTCAACCTCGAGCATCGGCTCCTTGGACTTTTCGCCGAATTCCTTCGGGAACTGGTTGTCCAGCGAACGACCTACCATTGCGGTGATCAGGGAGTCATTATCCCACTGATCGATCGGCTTGGTTGCGATGAACTCACCGTCACGGATAACCTCAACGCGGTCGCACAGCTCGAACAGCTCCTCCAGCTTATGGGATACAAAGACGATGCCGATGCCGCGTGCCTTCAGGTCACGGCAGGTCTTCATCAGCTGCTCAACCTCTTTCTCGCCCAGAGAGGAGGTCGGCTCGTCCATAATAATCATTTTTGCGTTGATCAGAACCGCCTTCGCGATCTCGATCATCTGCTGTACGCCCATACCAAAGTTACCTGCCGGCTTGGTCGGGTCTACGTCCTGACCGAGCGAAGCCATAACTTCCTTTGCCTTTTTATGCATGGTCGGGTAATCCAGCAGAGTACCCTTTTTGATCCACTTGTTGATGAAAATGTTGTCAGTAATGCTCAGCAGCTTCTCAATGTTAAGCTCCTGATATACGCACGCGATGCCAGCCGCTGCCGAATCGTTCGGGTCCTTAAAATGCTGCTCGACGCCGTCTACATAAATCTGACCCTCGTCTGCCTGATGTACACCAGTCAGCACCTTGATCAGCGTAGATTTGCCTGCGCCGTTCTCACCGATCAGGCCGAGGATCTCGCCCGGCTTGACGGAAAGCTGCATGTTTTTCAGAGCCACTACGCCCGGAAAACGCTTGGTCGCGTTTTTCAGTTCTACTACGTATTCACTCATTTGCATATCACCTTTTCTTCTCCGAGATGAAGTGCGGGACAAAGTAAACTGTTCTCGGTTCAGTTCCCTAAGGAAAAGCCTGCCCAGTGCAAGCTCTTTACCATTTCTTGTCCGCGGGAGCATGTTTGAAAAGAGAACCCCTGCAGAGATTGAAATCGAGCAGGGGTTTCTTCTCGTTCACTTAAATGCTGGAACTAATGGAAAACCACAAGCGTGTGGGATGGATTGCTTAGCCGATGTAGCCCTTCAGCTTATCCAGGCGCTCCTGAGCGTTATCCTTGGTGACAACGGAGCAGCCGGAGTCGATGAACTTCTCCAGGGTCTCACCGTTAACAGCCTTTACAGCAGCCTCAACTGCCTTGTAGCCCATGTCGTATGCTTCCTGAGCAACGGACATGGTCTCCTCACCAGCGAGGATAGCGTTGCAAGCGGACTGAATGCCGTCGAAGCCAACGAAGATGGTCTTCGCGTAAGCAGCGTTGCCCTTTGCAGCACGAGCAGCAGCCATAGCCATATCGTCGTTGTTGCAGACGATGATAGCGACGCCTTCCGGATGGTTCTGCATGATTGCTTCCATCGAGGTAGCAGCCTTATCAGCAACAGCGTCAGCGTACTGGATCTCGTCCTTCAGGAACTCGCCGCCAGCCTCGGTAACGCCCTTCTCATAACCGGTCAGACGTGCGGTAGCAGTGCCGTCGCCCTGTACGCCGGAAATTGCGATTGCCTGAACCTTATCCCAGCCAGCAGCCTTAGCAGCCTCTACATTCTTCTCAGCTACAGCTGTCTCTACTTTCTTTACAGCTGTTTTAACCTTAGATTTGATTGCTTTGTTTCTAGCAGCTTTTGTCTCTGTTACTAAAATTCTTTTCTTTGCAGATTTAATATTAGCCAATGTGTGCACCTCCAAAATATTCTATCATATGATTTTCAAATGTTATTCTGTTGGGACAGACTCGGACACGGACGTTCTGTCGAAACATACTCATTTATTTTATTCCATGAAATAGACGTTGTCAATACATATTTTGATAAAAAAGAAAAATAATATTATGGAACTATAACAGGCAACGGAGAGGAAAAAGCGATGACAAAAAATTACAGCGTAAGGACAGATCTTGCACTTGAAGAGAGGGAGAGGTTTGAATCTGACCAGGTGGAAATTTCGGGAGTGATTCTGGAAGAGGATTATGATGAAAGCAGTGAGACCAGGATCACACGGGTGATTATTGAAACGGAAAATGGAGCAAAGGCAATGGGAAAACCGGCAGGCACGTATCTGACACTGGAAAGTCCGGCCCTTGCAGTGCCGGATGAAGAAGAGCAGATGCGGATCTCAGAAAAGATCCGTGATTGTATCAGTGAACTGTTGAGAAAAAATTTTGAAGCGAAAGAGGGAAAAGAAGAGGAAGATCTGTCTATCCTGGTAGTCGGACTGGGAAACCGTAATATAACGCCGGATGCCCTGGGTCCCTGTGTGGCAGATCATCTGAACGTGACGAGACATATTATCAGGGAATATGGAAAATATGCAATGGGAGTGGAACATGCGAAACTGGTCAGTGCCATTGTCCCGGGGGTGATGGGGCAGACCGGGATGGAGACAACTGAAATAGTCAGAGGGATCGTCCGGGAAACCAGACCGGATCTTGTGATTGCGGTAGATGCACTGGCGGCACGCAACAGCAGGCGATTAAACCGGACGATCCAGATCGCAGATACAGGGATCCATCCGGGATCAGGTGTAGGCAATTATAGAAA
>ENA-OPSY01001939-OPSY01001939.1-human-gut-metagenome-genome-assembly--contig:-NODE-1939-length-10878-cov-2.480551_pt1 | contig 10878 bp, 6 predicted proteins | sample MGYA00241464_ERZ501920 | MGnify/ENA primary metagenome ERZ501920 (study PRJEB25962, sample SAMEA2042396) | human gut metagenome | biome: human gut; feature: human-associated habitat; material: faeces...
CGACACCTTTCAAACTTGCTTGCTGCTGAGAAATGCCAACTTTGGGAGTCGTAGTTTCGTTGGCGGCAAATATCACCCCTGATGAACAAAGGGCTACAGACAACAGCAAAAAACTGACTGGTCTTGCGATTTTCAACATACTAATTGTTTTTTGTTTAATAATAGTTAGATATAATAGGCTTTAAGAGGATCTGTTTTCTTCTACAGCTCACACTTACTTGCTTATTTTAGTAATTAGGGTCAAAGTTTATGCTTGCACATGTGTAGTTCTTGTAGGACTATGACTTATTGTAAGAAATATAAAGCTGTATAGGCAAAAATGAGGATTTTTTGTATGAAGTTCTTGTAGGACTATGATTAAGTTATACGAATTTATACTGAAACATCAGAATTACCAGTCTGTTTCTTGTAGAAAACCTTGGGAGTAAACCAGATTTTCCTAGTAATTAATCTGTTGATGTTAGTAAGTTATGTGGTCTATGATTATCAACCGGAAAGTATACAATCTTCAGCTAATAGACAGATTACTTTAATATGTGGAAATATTTATCCCATCATGCTATTTATCAGTTATTTATAACCAAAGTAATATATATAGCGGGAAGCAGACGATTACATAGCAAATTAAATTATTGATTAGAATCTATCCATATAAATTTAGATCTATACAATAAGTATATAGAAAAAAGCAAGAAAATCTGATAGGTTTAGAAAATAACACTCGGAAACGCTTAATTGTTAATTAACATTTTAAGATGTGTACTTGGTTGAAATTCCTGAGAGCTTCGGGATATATATGAAACAAACTATGGATTCATGCATCTTGCACAATACAACCATATTGTCGAATTTTCAAAGGATTTAGGGTAAAGAATAGAGGTCGTAAAAGAAAATAACGATTAATATCATTTGTATTAGTAAAATATTTTAATATATTTGTCTCAATGTATAAAAACGGTATTAAAATACATTCAATAGTATTCTTGCTAATTTTTTCTAAAAAAACATGCAAGATAATAAATAAATGTATTACATTTGCCCCGTCAAAGGACGTAGTCCTACAAGAACTATGTTCTCATTTGCATGGCAAATGTATGACAGATGTTAGGAATCATACCATGAATGTAAAGAATCTATAAGTAAGGTGGTTATCACCTCCTTGGATCTTATTCATATAGTGACTATTATTATTAAACAAAAAACAATTAGTATGTTGAAAATTGCAAGACCAGTCAGCTTTTTGCTGTTGTCTGCTGCTTTATGTTCCTCAGGAACAGTGTTCGCAGCTAATGAGACAGCAACTCCTAAAGTTGGTATTTCTCAGCAACAGAAAAGTTTGAAAGGAACAGTTAATGATGTACTGGGCCCCGTAGCAGGTGCTTCAGTTGTCGTAAAAGGTACGACGAACGGTACGGTTACTGACATGGACGGTAACTTTGTTTTGGAAGTGAATAGCGGTGATGTTCTTCAAATCTCTTTTATCGGTTATGTAACACAGGAAATCAAGTACACCGGACAAGCGACTTTGACTGTGAATCTGATGGAAGATACTCAGAAACTGGAAGAAGTCGTAGTTGTCGGTTACGGTACACAAAAGAAAGTGAACATGACCGGGGCTGTTGCACAGATTGACAGCAAAGCGTTAGAAAATCGCCCGGTTCAGAACGTTTCTACCGCATTGCAAGGTACTATGCCGGGTGTTCAGGTTACTTCCGGCGGTGGCCGTCCCGGACAGGATGGTGGTACGATTCGCGTGCGTGGTGTTGGTACATTAAACACGGCTGATCCTTATATTTTGGTGGATGGTATCGAAACCGGAACGATGAACTCGGTCGATCCGAACGATATCGAAAGTATTTCCGTATTGAAAGATGCTGCTTCTGCTGCGATCTATGGTTCGAAGGCGTCAAATGGTGTAATCTTGATTACGACAAAACGTGGTAAGACAGGTAAACCACGTATCTCTTATAATGGATATGTAGGTTTCCAGAAACCGACGGAAATGATTGACCGTATCAGCTCTTATGACTATGCGCGCTTGTATAGCCAGTCTATGATCGATGAAGGCTTGAATCCCCGTTTCAATGAAACTGATATTGAGAATTTCAGAAATGGTACTTCTCCTAACACGGATTGGTATGATGAAGCCTATAGAACCGGTGTACAGCATTCTCATAATGTAAGTGTGAGCGGTGGTACGGAAAATGCGAAGTATATGGGATCTGTCGGCTATTTGGGACAGACCGGTATTTTACCGAATGCGGACAGACAGCAATTTAATGCTCGTACAAATTTGGATCTGAAGCTGAATTCCAGATTGACGGTTCGTTTGAATTTGGCATATATCAAGAATGACTATTCCGACCCAATTTCTTCTTATACATCTGGCATAAGTGAAACTGGTGATCCGAATAGTGCTGCCAGCTCTGATCAGATTATCCGTCAGTTGAACCGTATTGCTCCGTGGATTGTAGGTCGTGCTGAAGACGGTACTTATGGTACTATTGGAGATGGTAACCCACTTGCGTGGTTGGATGTTAACCAAACTGTTGACCGTAAAAATCAGAATTTCTCTGGTACCCTGTCTGCCGATTATAAAATCATCGACGGTTTAGTTGCAACAGTGACGGGTTCTTATGTTAACAATCAACAACACTATCGTGCATTTCAAAAATATATTCAGTACAATCCGAATAAGGAAACAGAACCGAATCGTTTGGAAGAACGTTTTACCGGTTGGCATCGTGCAAACTTTGATGCATTGTTGAATTTTGACAGACAATTCGGTGAACACGGTTTGAAAGCAATGGCAGGTTGGCATACGGAAAAGTATGACTACACCTATAACCAGCAGTTCCGTAAGAATTTCCCGACTAATGATCTGACCGATATCGCGGCTGGAGATGCTGCTACTCAGAAGAACAATGGCTATACACGTGAGTTGGCGATGATTTCTTGGTTCGGACGTATTAACTATGATTATGCCGGCAAATATTTGTTGGAAGGTAATATCCGTTCTGATGCTTCTTCCCGTTTTGCTGATGGTAATCGTTGGGGATATTTCCCTTCTTTCTCTGCTGCATGGCGTATTAGTGAAGAAGGTTTCATGGAAAATACGAAAGATTGGTTGAACAACTTGAAGATTCGCGGATCATGGGGGTTACTGGGTAATCAAGATGCATTGACTGATTATTATCCTTGGATGAATACCTATAATCTAGATGCAAGTTATCCGTTAGGAGGTGCTTTGCAGTCGGGGTATTATCAGAAAGCATATAAGCTGTCTTCTATCTCTTGGGAAAAATCTCGTACATGGGGACTTGGTTTTGATGCGACAGTCAATAACAAGATCAATGTGACATTTGACTACTATGACCGTAGGACAACAGGTATTATCATGGATGTTCCGGTTCCGGCAGAATTTGGTTTGGATGCTTATAAAGATAATGTAGGTGAAATGTCCAATCGAGGTGTTGAAGTGATTCTGAGCTACAACAACAAATGGGGTGATTGGTCGTTTGGTGCAACCGGAAACTTCTCGTACAACAAAAACGAATTATTGGATTTAGGTTTGAGTCCGGATGCCGGAGGTGTAACGGCTGATCCGAACAATGGCAATAAGGTTCGTAAGATTGGTGAAGCGCTGAACACATATCGTGTTTATAAAGCAGATGGTTTCTTTGAATCGGATGAAGCAGCTCAGGCTTGGATGGATAAATATTCCACACAGGCAGGTTATCCGTTTGGAACTAAAAAGTTCAAGGGGGGTGATCTGATCTATCAGGATGCAAACGGTGATGGTAAAATGACGGCTGATGACCGCGTCCTTGCAGGTTCTTCAGATCCTAAATTTACGTTTGGTTTGAATCTGAATGCTGCTTATAAAGGCTTCGACTTATCCATGTTGTTTACGGGCGCGGCTGGCGTGCATCGTTTGATCAACCAGGAAGTAACAGGCTATTTCGGTGGCGATGACTCACATCCGGCAACTGTATGGTTGGATGCTTGGACACCGGAAAACAAAGATGCAACGATGCCACGTGTGGCTTATGATGTAACATCTCCGAGTCTGTCATCTAATGTCGTGTCTACATTCTGGTTGCAGAATTCCAGCTATTTGCGTATGAAGAACCTGCAATTCGGTTATACACTTCCGAAGAATGTGATCAAATCGGTTGGAATTGAAAACGTACGTTTCTACTACTCTGTAGAAAACCTGTTTACTATCCATAATATGCTTGTCAATGTGGATCCTGAAATCGGAGATGAACGCGGTTCCAGTTTCCCGTTAACTCAGACACATGCTTTTGGTGTGAATGTGACATTCTGATAAGAACGATTGTTTAAGATTAAAATTAAAGAATAAAATATGAAACGTGTATTAGTATATATGCTGGCCGGGATGGCATTGGTCGGGACTTCCTGTTCGGACTTTTTGGATACGATTCCCCATGACGCACTGTCTCCCAGCACAACTTGGCAAACAGAAAAGGATGCTGAAAAGTTTTTGATTGGTTGTTATGACGGTTGGGCTGATGAAACTGGTATTCTGTATTGGGATTGTGCTTCCGATTTCGGTTTCAATTTCCATGTCCATGAAAATTATCGGAATATCGGAAATGGTAGTATGACTGCCAGCAACGCAGTTGCAGATTATTATAAATTTGGAATGATCCGTCGTTGTAACGATTTCTTGACCAATATCCAAAATATTGAATTTGCGGATGCAAAGAAGAAAGACAATATGATTGGTCAGGTGAAAACGATCCGGGCTTATACTTATTTCAATATGAACTGGCAGTATGGCGGTGTACCTATTATCGATTCTTATGAAACAGCTGAAGAAGCACAAGTTCCCCGCAATACGGAAGAAGAGGTGAAAAAGTATATCTACGACGAGTTGGATGCTGCTATCCCGATGTTAGATGATGCTCCTGCCGCAAGTGGTTATATTGCCAAAGGTACGGCTTTGGCTATCAAGATGCGTTCAGCCCTTTATTATGCCGACTATCAGCGTGCGAAAGAGGCTGCAAAAGCTATTATGGATTTAGGACAGTATGAACTGGATCCGAGCTTTGAAAATATATTTATGGTGAGCGGACAGAATTCGAAAGAAATCATAGCTGCTGTGCAACATGATGAAAATCTGTATTCAAATTGGATGATCGCCACGATGTATAACAATTCGGATGCAGGTTGGTCTTCTATGGTTCCATCCAAAAATCTGATTGATGCGTATGAAATGAGTAATGGTTTGACAAAAGAAGAGGCTGGTAGTGGTTACGATCCTGTTCATCCTTTTGCAAATCGTGACCCGCGTATGGCAATGACGGTTCTTTATCCGGGTATGGATTGGGTTAATTATAAGGGAGAAGAAACGATCATTAACACATTGGATAAGGAGGTGAATGGTAAAACGAATCCGGATCATCCGGGTACGGCCAACAACTCTTCGAAGACGGGTTTGACTTGGGCTAAATATTTGGCTCCGATGTCTCAATATGGAGATGTTTGGTCTTCGAATGCGCAGACGATCATTTTCCGGTATGCAGAAGTATTATTGACATATGTGGAAGCTGAGAACGAATTGAACGGCCCGTCTGCTGAAATATACGATATGTTGGATCAGATTCGTACGCGTGTAGGTATGCCGAAAGTAGATCAGAGTAAATATGGTACTAAAGAAACATTGCGTGAATTGATTCGTCGCGAACGTTCTATCGAGTTAGCTGGTGAAGGCCTTCGTCGTGCCGATATTCTTCGTTGGAAAGATGCAAGTGGCAAGATGGTTGCTGAAACGGTATTGAATGCTCCTTTGGAAAGCTTCACCGGAACGATCAATTATGATGAAAAAGATCCGTACAAACGTGCAGTCATAAGTGGTGTCGAATTAGTTGAAAACCGTTCGTTCGCTCCTCATAACCGGTATTTACCGATCAAGCAGGATGCACTTGATAAAAACAAGCAATTGAAACAGAATGACGGTTATTAATAAGAACTGATATATTTATCATGTTTTAAGAGGGATATATTGGATCATTTCCAATATATCCCTTTCCTTTGTACAGAAAAACACTAACATAGCATGAAGCATTATCGAATTTTCTCTTTTATCTTGTTGTTCATTTGTGCTGCATTCGGACAAAGTTGCAGTATCTCCTCTTCCGGCCGGGAAGTCCTGGACATGAATACCGACTGGGCTTTTTATCGGGGGGATGTGGTGGAAGGGAGCCGGACGGATCTGGATGATTCAGGATGGATACCTGTCGCACTACCCCATATCATGCAACTGGAAATGAAACATTGCGGCGGGAACTCCATTTATGACGGGATTGGTTGGTATCGCCGTTATTTCAAACTGCCTGCGAAGTATAAGGATAAACGGATTGTCGTCTCTTTTGAAGGAGTGATGACGAATTGCGATGTTTATCTGAACGGCCAAAAAGTGACGGAACATCATGGTGGTTATATGGGATTTGTCGCAGATCTTACGGACCGTATCGATTGGAACGGTAACAATGTGCTGGCTGTCAGGGTGTCTGCCGAGCCGGACCCACTGACACCTCCGGGAAAGCCGCAGGACAAAATGGATTTCTATTATTATAGTGGGATTTATCGGGATGTCCGGATGGTGATTACGGACAAAGTATATATCACCGACCCGTTAGAGGAAGATCTTGTTGCCGGTGGAGGTCAGTTTGTGACGTATCCCGAAGTGACAAAAGACAAGGCGAGGGCACATCTTGCGACTCATGTCCGGAATTTGACGGATAAAGATCAGACATTGTCTGTTTTCTCGCAACTGGTCGATTCGGCTGGCCACGTTATTGCTGAGGCTGAAACACCGGTCACCTTGCACAAGCAATCGGACAGAACGGTGGAGCAGGACCTCATTGTTAACCAGCCTGCTTTATGGCATCCTTATACGCCTAATCTCTATACCTTGCGTACGCAATTATTATCGGAAGATAAAGTGCTCGACGAAACCACCCGGAAAATCGGTATTCGTACGATCCGGTACACGGCCGAGGAAGGATTCTTTATCAATGGTGAAAAACTGTATATGCGCGGAGCCAACCGTCACCAGGCTTTTGCCAATGTTGGGGATGCGGCTTCCAACTCAATGCAGGTACGGGATGTGATCGACCTGAAACGGGGTGGTTATAATGCGGTTCGCGCCGCCCATTATCCGAATGATCCGGCTTTCTTGGAGGCGTGTGACCGGTATGGGCTGTTAGTGGTGGAGTGTATTCCCGGATGGCAGTTCTATAATCCGGATTCAACCTTTATTAAACGTTTGTATGAAATCGGACGCCAGATGATCCGCCGTGACCGGAATCATCCTTCTGTTGTCCTTTGGGAAACGGCTTTGAACGAATCCCGTTATCCGGTCTCTTTGGCAAAAGAGATTTTCGAACTGTCTCATGCCGAATATCCGGGCGATCAGATGTACACGGCAGGTGATTACTTCGGGCATGCGGAAATGGAGCCCTATTATGATGTCTTTTATAAACAGGTTTCCAAATTCCCGAAAGACGGGGATGTGATGAGTAATTATCCGGAAGATTTTATAGTAGTCAAGCCGTTGTTTACCCGCGAATGGGGAGATGGCGTGGGCGAAAAGCCACGTGTCAGCTTGAAAGAAAGCGAGGAAGAACAGATGCGCCAGTGCCGCAGCCGTATCGAGCAGTTGAATGGTAAAGGCTATTTTGACTGGTGCATGCTGGATGCCAATCCACATATGGGTGGACATTTCGTTTGGAGCTACAATGACTATGCACGGGGCAGCCAGGATGAAACGATGTATAGCGGTGTGGTGGATATCAACCGGTATCCGAAATTCAGCTACTTCATGTTGCAGAGTATGAGGGACAAAGCAGTTTCACAACCCGGATTGTATGAAGGGCCGATGGTCTTTATCGCTTCCTATAATGCTTCGGGAGATTTCGCCTCGTCTACAACAGATATAACGGTTTTTTCCAACTGCGACGAAGTCCGTCTTTATCGTAATGAGAAGTTGATCGGAACTCAGACACGGGAAGAACGGACACCTCTGTTTCGTTCGATTGTCGAGAAAGGCGGCAGTCCAATGTTCGTCTTTAATGCCGGGGAATATGAAACTGGAACGTTAAAGGCGGAAGCGCTGGTTGACGGAAAGATTGTGGCAACCCACAGTGTGAGCACTCCGGGAAAAGCCGATCGTCTGGTTGTGGACATTAAGACGGATGGCATTGTTCCTGTTGCCGACGGCTCGGATATGATTCCTGTCTACTTTAAGGTCTGTGACAAGAACGGTTCTTTGATCTACAACTCTGGACAGGAAATCCGGATTCTGGTGTCTGGTGAAGGAGTGCTGGTCGGAGATACGATCAGCCGTATCGGTATCAATCCTCAGAAGGTGGAAGGTGGCGTTGGTTTCGCATTTGTCCGCACGACGAAGAAAGCCGGTAAGATTACGGTGAAAGCGACAGCAGAGGGTTTGTTCGCCGGTGAAGCGGAAATCAGCACGAAGCCGTTTGAAGGGAAGTCTCTGCCTGATGGAAAACATGCTCTGTTTACGGGGAAAGAGGAAGACAATGTTGTGGTAAAACCTTCTTCCTGGCAGAAGCGTATCTTGGAGAAACCTCGCCTGAAAATCGCGTCGGTTCAGGTTGGAAGCAGCCAGGACGGGTATCCTGCTTCCAATATAATCGACAATGACGATCATACTTGGTGGATTGCCGGAGAAGACCGGTTGCCACAGGTAGTCACTTTGATGCTGGACCGTCCGACATACGTGGCTGCCAGCCGTATCCTTTTCCAGAAAGACAGTTCTTCCTATAAGCATAAGGTAGAGACTTCTGAGGATGGCGAACGGTGGGAACTCTTGTATGAGCGTGAATGTACGGGCTGGGAATTTAAGCCGATGACGGTTGACCGGGAAGTGAAATATCTCCGCTTGACAATCGAGAATGTTTCCGAAGGGCGTGCCGGCCTGGGGGAAATCTCGCTCTATTAATATAATGTATAACACGTCTAATCTGAATAGCATGAAAAGAATAGTATATATGTTGGCAGTCCTGTTCTACGGGACAAGCCTTTTTGCACAAGACAAGCCGTTCGACATTGAGCATGCGCCGGCTCCTTTGTTCCGTTGTCCTATCTATGACGGCCCTACCGACCCGACGCTCGAATGGAACGCGGAGCGGCAGGAATGGTGGATGTTCTACACGCAACGCCGTGCCAATGTCCCTAACTTGCAGGATGTGGCCTGTGTATATGGCAGTAAAGTCGGGATCGCGGCAACCAAGAACAACGGTAAAAACTGGTATTATGTCGGGACAGCGAACCTGCCGGAACCCATGCAAGGACAGAGCACTTTCTGGGCTCCCGATGTGTTCAAGCATAAGGACACTTATTACATGATCGTGACCTTTATCCCCGGTATTCATCCTTTCTGGGGAGGTGATGCCCGGCTTGTCTTTTACAAAAGCAAGGATCTGATGAACTGGGATCTGGTGGAGGAAATAGAAGGTACACATGGTTGTATCGACGCTTCGGCGTTTCAGATGCCGGACGGAACATGGAAGATGTGGTACAAGACTCCCGATTCCAAGACGAATACGGGTGTGAGCAAGGATTTGACGACTTGGAAGGTAACCGGCAAATGTGAGATTGACGATGTCCCGCATGAGGGGCCGATCGTCTTTTATTGGAAAAATAAATACTGGAACATCATCGACGAATGTAATCTGGGATATGTCGGCTTGCACTGTTACGAATCGGACGATGCGACTAACTGGACCTATAATTCGACAATCCTGAACAAACCGGGCCTCCGTCCGGACGATTTCGACCAGGGAAGGCATTGCGATGTCGTTGTGATCGGAGACCGTGCTTTTATTTTCTATTTCACTCATCCGGGACGGACGTATAAAATGGACGGTATGGAAGTGGAAGAAAATACTTGGAACTATCATCGTGCCTCTATCCAGATAGCCGAATTGGAATATGTGGATGGAAAGATTGTTTGCGACCGGGATAAGTATGCAAAGAAAGTCCCGTCACCTATCGAGCGGAAGAAGAAGTAAACGGGAATAAAAAGATGTATAAAATGAAAATAGATCGTTTGTTTGTTGTTTCTTTAGGGGCAATCACCGGATTGGCTTCTTGCTCGTCCGGACAGGAGGAAGAGGCGAAGGAGTCCTATGAGATCGGGGATATCAAGCTCTACCCGAAGCGCCGTGCCGCGAAGTTAAAGGACGAAGATTTTGCCCTGACACCGCTGGAATTCGACTTCCTGTGCCATATGCTGGAGCGCCAGGAACATGCGGCGAGCCGTAATGACCTGTTAAAATCTCTCTGGAAGGTGGACAGCAGGGAAGTTGACACCCGAGCTGTGGATGACATGGTGAAGCGTCTCAGGAAGAAGCTGAAGGACCAGAAGAGCACCGTGAAGATCGAGACTGTATGGGGCTACGGATTCCGCCTGACGAGTGGAGGAGAGGCATGAAATTAAGTATCCGGATGAAGATATTCCTTCCGGTGATGTTTCTTCTGATCGCGTTCCCGGTTGCGGCGTGGTTCGTGTTCAGCTATGCGCTGGACGGACATATGAACTACAACGCGAAGCGTGACCTGGGGCAGATGGTGAAGACCGTGGAGGAACTGGCGGACGAATACAGCAACCTGGACGTGCCGGACGAAACTAATGCGCCGGATGCCGGGAAGAGTCTCTTGAGTGCCCTGCGGAACGCGGCGCAGACAGAGTCCGGGGAGTCGAAAATGCTGGTCATTGGAAATAATTACCGGGTGCTGTACCCGAAAAACTATGATGACCAGCCGGAGATGACCCAGATGTACTCGGAATTTCTGACGAGAATGACCGGAAATGATCCG
>ENA-OPSY01001948-OPSY01001948.1-human-gut-metagenome-genome-assembly--contig:-NODE-1948-length-10837-cov-4.843721_pt1 | contig 10837 bp, 9 predicted proteins | sample MGYA00241464_ERZ501920 | MGnify/ENA primary metagenome ERZ501920 (study PRJEB25962, sample SAMEA2042396) | human gut metagenome | biome: human gut; feature: human-associated habitat; material: faeces...
ATTAACGTAATTAATGTGTATACAATATAAAATCCATATCGTCTGGGTTTACTTTCTTTAAAAGAAAATGCCTCAAATACACAAAATAAAAATAACAGACTTAATAATGGCACATCATAAATACTAAGCATATCCAGCCGCTTCGTCTGCCAATAATATATAAACATCTTTAAAATTAATACTGGATACACTAACCAGTAGTGAGCCAGTAGCTTTTTGATTATTGTTTTCATAGTTTTTCCCAATTTTTTAAAATAAGAAAATCTCATCAAAGTTCTGGAACAAACTCAAAACTCCTGATGAGATTTCTCTGATAGTACTTTTATATCATCCGGCTTCTGCCTTAAAGCGTGTTTGAAAAATCATTTCTGCAATCTGCACACTCTACTTCGCGGTGGTATCTACTTCTTCTACTGCCTCTGGCTGTGCTGCTACTTCTTTAATAGAAGTAACGAGGCCTGCGAGATTCTGAATCTCAGACGGAATAATAATCTTTGTTGCCTTTCCATCTGCTGCCTTCTCAAATGCTTCTAGAGATTTCAACTTGATAACTGCTTCATCTGCTCCGGCTTCTCTGATGGCTCTAAGACCGTCTGCAGTTGCTCTCTGTACTTTAAGAATCGCTTCTGCCTGACCTTCTGCTTCACGGATTGTCGCTTCCTTTTTCGCTTCCGCATTAAGAATCGCTGCTTCTTTTTCTGCTTCCGCTTCAAGAATCATGGACTCTTTATGACCCTCTGCTCGAAGAATAGAAGACTTCTTCTCTCCTTCTGCCCGAAGAATAGCTTCACGACGTTCACGCTCTGCCTTCATCTGCTTCTCCATCGCATTCTGAATCTCTGTCGGTGGAATAATGTTCTTAAGTTCCACACGATTTACCTTGATTCCCCATGGATCTGTAGCTTCATCTAATGTCGCACGCATCTTTGTATTAATAGTCTCACGGGATGTCAGAGTGGAATCAAGTTCCAGATCACCAATAATATTACGCAATGTTGTTGCTGTCAGATTCTCAATCGCCATAATCGGATTATCTACACCGTAAGCATAAAGCTTAGGATCTGTAATTTGGTAATATACAACAGTATCAATACGCATTGTTACATTATCCTTTGTGATAACCGGCTGTGGTGCAAAATCCACTACCTGTTCTTTTAAATTCACTCTCTTTGCAATCCGGTCAAAAAATGGCAGTTTAAAATGAAGACCGGTGGACCAGGTTTCTTTATACATTCCCAGTCGTTCAATAATCATTGCATGCGCCTGCGGAACAATTCTTACACAGGATGCTGCAACCATAAGTGCCAGTAAAATAATGACTGCTAATAAAATAATCGGCATATTATTTGTCCTCCTCAACTACGGCTTTTACGCCTTCTACAGTAATGACTTTTACTACAGTTCCTTCTTTTATAATCTTATCTTCTCTTGCTTTTGCAGACCATTCCATTCCACGGATGACAACCTGTCCTGTTCCTTTTAAGTTATCTATGGTTTGAATGACCACTGCTTTTTCCCCTTTCAGACTGTCCACATTGGTTTTCTGTACATTTTTGTTCATGTACTTCATTGCAATTGGTCTGGTAAACAGCAAAAGCAAAATTGATACTGCCAGAAATACCACAACCTGAAGCCAGACTGCACCGCCTAAAATCGCCACAAGAAATGCAATTAATGCTCCTCCTGCAAACCATATAGTCGTAAGCCCCAGCGTGATAATCTCAATGATTAGGAGAATCCCAAGCAGTATCAGCCAACCAAGAGAAATCATGCCTGCTGATAGTATTGCCATCTTCCTCACATTCCTTTCTTGTTTATTTTGCCTATTTCATAGAACAAAATTTTCTATGAAATAAAAAATCAGCCCTTTAGGATATTATATCGTAAAAGACTGATTCTAACAACTTGTATATTAGTTTTGTATTAATTCTTAACAAAGTTTAATAAAATGTCTGATTTCCAATTGTAAGTCCACTTCCACCACCCGCATGGAAGAAGAGACACTCACCAATTGTATTTGCTCCTGCAAAGACATCACGGGCTGCCGCATAGCAGTCTGCATTTGCTCCTCTTGAAAGTACACTTGCTAATTTTCCTGTCCAGACCGGCTCAAATTGCCCACTCTGATAAATTACTTCTGAAAGGGTATTTGGAAATTCACTGCTTCTGATTCGATTTAAAATAACTGCTCCAACTCCGATTTTTCCTTCATAAGATTCCCCACCTGCTTCACATTCAATAATTGCAGCCATCAAATCCAAATCTTGGTTTGAAGCAGAAGCATCTGTCTCTACTGCTACCGTTTCCTGAATTTCTTCCTGAATTTCCTCTGTTTCCTGAATCTCTTCCTGTGTTACTGCCTCTGCCGTAACAACATCGCCTGTTCCATGCAGTGCTTCGTATAAATTCTTTGCATCGTCCTGATATAACAGTAAATCCTCACGAATATATCCCTCTACTTCTCCGGAACAAATCTCTACCCAGCCATTTTCCGCTCCGACTACGGTTGCAACCGCTCCCGATGGAAGCCGTCCAACGCAGCTGCTGTCTGCATCTGCACTTTCGCGAATATTAGCGTATGTAACTACATTCGCAGCCACCTTATCGTCCCAGTTATAAGATGCATCATCTAAAGTATCTGCCATGGCAGGCACTGCCCCCATTGTCATCATCAAACCAACCGTTCCTATACAACATAAAATATGGCGCATTCTTTCTTTCATAATTACCTCCTGAAATTTCTGCGTTTTATCAAGCCTTATAATTACTTTGCTTGAATTTGTTACAAATTTATTAATTTTTATTACAAAGTTATTGTATCAAGATTACTTTTCAATGTCAATACGGTGTTTTTTGTAATATTTTGTAAATTTTTACATTTTTCTAAGGTTCTCTTGTAAGAGGTACTGCATTTTGATATACTTTTATTATTTCCTAATTGAGGTAACTGATACATTTTATATAAAGGAGATTGTCGTTGATATGAGTACAAGAACAAAAGACGAGCTTGGTACTTTAAGCCTGCTCGGAAACAAAAAAACTGTTTATAAAGATGATTATGCACCGGAAGTGTTAGAAACCTTCCCAAACAAACATCCGGAAAATGATTATTTTGTAAAATTCAATTGTCCGGAATTTACCAGCTTATGCCCGATTACCGGTCAGCCGGATTTTGCTACGATTTACATTTCTTATGTTCCGGGAGAACGTATGGTAGAAAGTAAATCTTTGAAATTGTATTTATATAGTTTCCGAAATCATGGGGATTTTCACGAAGATTGTATGAATATTATTATGAAAGATTTGATTCGGCTCATGGACCCGAAATACATTGAAGTGTGGGGAAAGTTCACTCCACGTGGAGGAATTTCCATTGACCCTTACTGCAACTATGGAAAAGCCGGCACTTTATGGGAACAGGTTGCTTTCCAGAGATTGACACAGCATGATTTATATCCAGAAAAAATTGATAACCGGTAGACTTATCTACCGGTTCTTCTCTGCCTCGCAGTCTCATACATCAGGATTCCTGCTGCCATCGCCGCATTTAAGGATTCCACTTTTCCTTCCATCGGAATTTTAATCAGACAGTCCGCTGAATCTGATAATTCATCGCTTAGACCATTTCCCTCATTTCCAATGAAAAATGCAGTTCCCTCTGTATAGTCTTCCTCATGGTACCAGTTTTTTCCTTTTAAATGTGCTGCATAAGTCTGTATTTTATTTTCTTTTAAAACCGGAAGAATTTCAAGCAAATCTGCCTGCATCACAGGCATCCGGTAAATGGAACCCATTGTAGAACGGATTACTTTTGGATTATATAAATCCACGCAATTTTTACTCAAAATAATTCCTGTTACCCCTGCGCCTTCTGCTGTTCTAAGAATTGTTCCCATATTTCCGGGATCCTGCAAGTCTTCCAGAATCATAAGAAATGGGGCTTTTTCATCTTTTGTTTTTAAAATTTCTTTGATCGGAGTTTCCACCCTTTTAATCAAACACAAAATTCCCTGCGGAGTCACTGTATCTGACAGATTTTTAAATACTTTGTCATCTACCTCTTCTAATTTTCCATTCTTTTCTGTGCAGCCTTTTTCCAGAATTACACTCTGATTTTCTGCTTCTTTCAGAAAAGAAGAGGAAGCATACACTTTTTCAATTCTCTCCTGTGGTGCTTCCCGAAACATTTTCATTCCTTCAACGACAAAAAGACCAGATTCTTTACGGGCTTTCGCTTTTTTTATCAACTGCTGCACCAGCTTCATCTGTCCATTTGACATACTTGTTATCATTTTATTTTCTCCATAACTAAATTAAAAACGAGGCTGTGTATATCAGTGCAACAGCCTCATTTTATATTTTATACTTTTTATTAATTAGTCATTTTTGCTGTAGTTATGTGACAGAGAATAGCTGATTTCATACTGATATTCCGGAATGGATTTCTGCATTGCCAGAGCTTCATTGATATCAAAATCAACATATTCACCGTTTTTATAACCGATTACTCGTTTTGTTTTTCCTTCAAGCAGAACGTCTACTGCTAATGCGCCCATTGTAGATGCATATACACGGTCTTTACAAGTCGGGCTTCCACCACGCTGCATGTGACCAAGAATGGTTGCTCTTGTTTCAATACCAGTTGCAGCTTCAATACGTTTTGCCATAGCCTGTGAATGACCGATACCTTCTGCATTGATGATGATATGATGTTTTTTACCTTTTTTACGATTTTCAATAATGTTGTTGATAATCTTCTGTTCATCATAATCATATTTTTCCGGGAGCAGAATATCTTCTGCACCGTTAGCAATACCACACCATAATGCGATATATCCGGCATTTCTTCCCATTACTTCGATAATACTTACACGCTCATGTGATGTTGATGTATCACGTACTTTATCAATTGCTTCCATTGCTGTATTAACAGCTGTATCAAAACCAATTGTGTACTCAGTACATGCAATATCCAGGTCAATTGTTCCAGGAACACCAACGGTGTTGATTCCTAAGTTTGCCAGTTTCTGTGCACCTGCAAAAGAACCGTCACCGCCAATGACTACAAGCCCGTCAATGCCGTGTTTTTTGCAAATTTCCGCACCTCTTTTCTGTCCTTCTTCTGTACGAAATTCTGCACAACGTGCTGTATAAAGGATTGTACCACCTTTCTGAATGGTATCAGATACATCAACAGCAGTCATATCAATGATTTCTTCATTTAATAAACCATTGTATCCTTTCAGGATACCTTTCATCTTGATTCCTTTACTTAATCCTCTTCTTACTACTGCACGAATTGCAGCATTCATTCCTGGAGCATCTCCACCGCTGGTTAAAACACCGATTGTCTTAATTTCTTTTTTTGCAGTCATTTTCTTCCTCCATAAAGTATTAATATATACGTTTCCTCTTTGACCTCTAATCGTACTTAATTTTAATGCATTTTGGTAATATTTTCAATACTCTTTTCTACAACTTTCACGTTGTCCATGCCGTATTTTTCGTACAACTTACCCAACAGTATTTCGTTAATTTTCACGGATTTTTCAATTCCTAAATATTTAATCGATTTTGGAGTGCGTACATAAATAATAACTCGGTCTGTTCCGCGAGAACCTGACAGAAGTTTCAGAAACTCATTTTCCTCTGTAAGATAGTCCTCTTTTGTCTCAAACTGAACCCAGAGTTCTTTTGGTACATCGTCAAACGAATAAATTTTTTCACAAATTAATTTACTTGCCTTATCTGCATCACCCTGAACTTTTCCGCGGATAAATACTTTGGAATCTTCCTCCATCTTTTGAACATTTTTTTCATAATCATTCGGAAAAACAACGACTTCCACCGTTCCCACCAAATCTTCAATGGTAAGAAATGCCATCACTTTATTGTTTCTTGTATACTTTACAGTCTTATTTGTGATAATTCCGCCTATGACTGCTATTTCTCCATCTCCTGCTTTTGAAGTTCCCAATTCTTCGTCTATCTGAAAATCAACTGTCCGTGCTGTAATATTTTTTCTCCATCTCTCTTCATATTCTTCCAGAGGATGACCGCTTATATACACACCAAGCACTTCTTTTTCAAAGGAAAGCAGTTCTTCTTTGGAATATTCCTCAACTTTTGGCATCTGAATCTCATAAGCTTCTTTTTCTTCATCCGAAATCAAATCAAACAGACTCATCTGACCGGTCATTGCATTTTTCTTTTCCTGATTAACTGCATCCACAATTTCCGCATAGACCATCAGCTTTTGACGACGGTTTCCTGAAACTTGGTCAAGTGCTCCTGCTTTAATCAGATTTTCAATTGCTCTTTTATTGAGTTCTCTGCCGCTCATCCGTTCAATAAAATCCCGAAGTGACTGATATTTTCCATTTTCATTTCTTTCTTCTACAATCGCACGAATCATCGGAGCTCCGAGACTCTTGATTGCGGATAAACCATAACGGATTGCTCCATGGTCTGCTGAAAATTCACTCTCTCCAAAATTAATATCCGGAGGCAGAATTTCAATCTGCATTTTTCTGCTTGATAAAATATACTCTGCAACTTTAGACGGATTATGAATCACAGAAGTCATAAGCGCAGCCATATATTCTACCGGATAATAATACTTCAAAAATGCAGTCTGGTAAGAAACCACCGCATAAGCCGCAGCATGCGACTTATTAAACGCATACTTGGCAAAATCAATCATGTCATCGTAAATTTTATTTGCTGTTTTTTCACTGATTCCACGATGAATACACCCCGGAACTCCCTCTTCTTCGTTTCCGTACACAAAATTCTGGCGTTCTTTTTCCATGACGGATGCTTTCTTCTTACTCATGGCACGACGCACCAAATCACTTCGCCCAAGGGTATATCCGCCAAGTGAACGTACGATTTGCATAACCTGCTCCTGATAAACGATACACCCGTATGTTGCCTTTAAAATCGGCTCTAATTCAGGGCAATCATAGTGGATTTCATCCGGATTATTTTTTCCCTTAATATACTGTGGAATGAAATCCATCGGTCCCGGACGGTATAACGACAATCCCGCAATAATATCTTCAAGATTTCCAGGTTTTAACTCTTTCATGAAGTTTTTCATACCTGTGCTTTCTAACTGGAACACCCCTTCTGTTTTTCCTGCTCCAAGCATTCCATAGACTTTTTTATCTTCGTAGTCGATCTTGTCCATATCAAGCTCAATTCCTTTATCCCGCCGAACCAGTTTTTCTGCATTTTGAATCACTGTCAACGTACGAAGCCCAAGAAAATCCATTTTAAGCAAACCAAGTTCTTCGAGTGTTGTCATTGTAAACTGCGTAACCAGCGAACCATCTGAACCTCTTGATAATGGAACATATTCCATAACCGGTTTCTGACTGATTACGACACCGGCTGCATGCATGGAGGTATGCCTCGGCAGTCCCTCCAGCCTCCGGCTCATGTCAATGAGTTTGCGAACCGTCTCATCCGTCTCATAAATTTTCTTTAATTCCGGATTTGCCTTCATTGCTTTATCAATCGTAATATTTAGTTCCTGCGGAATCATTTTCGCAATCGTATCACACTGCACATAAGGAACATCCATAACTCTTCCAACGTCTTTGATAACACCTCTTGCCGCCATCGTACCAAAAGTAACAATCTGAACTACCTGGTCTTTTCCATACTTTTCAACCACATAGTCAATGACTTCCTGGCGTCGTTCAAAGCAGAAATCCACATCGATATCCGGCATGGACACTCGCTCCGGATTCAAAAAACGTTCAAACAGCAAATCATATTTAATCGGGTCAAGCTTCGTGATTCCAAGTGTATAAGAAACCAGACTTCCCGCTGCCGAGCCTCGCCCTGGTCCTACCATGATTCCGTGTTCCCGTGCATAACGGATGAAATCCCACACAATCAAAAAGTAATCTACATAACCCATGTCTTTGATGACACCAAGTTCATAATTCAGACGCTTTTTGAGTTCTTCCTTATTATCGGTATAACGCTTATCAAGCCCCTCAAAGCACAATTTGTTCAAATACTCCCATGCAGTATATCCATCCGGCACATCGAATTTTGGAAGTTTCGTCACACCAAATTCAATTTCCACATTGCATCGCTCTGCAATTTTTCCGGTATTCTCAATCGCTTCGGGTGCATAAGGAAACAATCGTCTCATCTCTTCTTCTGATTTGACATAATACTGTCCACCCTCATACCTCATACGATTTTCATCTTTTAACGATTTTCCGGTCTGTACACAAAGCAGAATATCATGCGCCTCAGCATCGGAACTGTAGGTATAATGAACGTCATTTGTTGCCACCAGTTCAATTCCGGTTTCACGACTCATTCGAATCAATTCATGATTGACCTGCCTCTGTTCCGGAATTCCATGATCCTGCAGCTCCAGAAAGAAATTTCCCTTTCCGAAAATTTTTTCGTATCTGAGTGCTGCTTCCTTTCCTTCTTCGTAAAATCCTCTTGCAAGATTTCTTGCAACCTCTCCTGCAAGGCAGGCACTTAATGCAATAATTCCTTCATGATATTGTTCTAACAATTCCATATCCACACGCGGTTTATAATAAAATCCATCCACAAACCCGTAAGATACAATTTTAATCAGATTCTGATATCCCTCCTGCGTTTCCGCAAGCAGCACCAGATGATAATAACGGTCCTCTTCTTTTCCTTTTTCTTTGTCAAAGCGTGAACCAGGAGCAACATAAACCTCACATCCAAGGATTGGTTTAATGCCGGCAGCTTTTGCCGCCTTATAAAAATCAATGCAACCAAACATGACCCCATGGTCAGTTATGGCTGCACTTTTCATTCCCAGTTCTTTTACTCTGGACACATATTCATTTATCTTGTTGGAACCGTCTAACAGGCTGTACTCTGTATGTACATGCAAATGAGTAAAATTCACTGTCATTCTCCTTTTTTCCAACTATGTGCTCTTGAAATCTTTTTGTACTTGATTTCGAGAGTACATCAACTAACTACACGTTTTTATTCTTTCTCTTTACTAATTTTTCTAAGAAGCACATTGTACCACTTACTTTGTTCGTCTCCTCTTGCATCACTTGTTTTCCATATATCAATGATTTCAATATTATCAAAAGAATCTAAAAGGTCATCCAGGGAATCTCTGTCATAATCACAGTAATAACGCCCGCTGTACATTCCCTTTCTTTCGCCCTTACGCACTGAAAAATAAAGAATTCCATCATCTTTCAGGGCATCCAGAATTTTCCCCAGCACTTCATGAATCTTATTTGGCGCAAAGTGTCCCAGCACGGAACATGCCCAGATTCCATGGAATACATCATCAAATTCCATATCCTCCACACGAAGATGCAGAACATCCCTTCCTGTATGAATTTCGGCGAGTTCACACATTCTCTTTGAACCATCCATGGCCGTAACACTGAAACCTTCTTCCTCGAGAAACAAGGTGTCTCTTCCCGACCCGCAGCCTAAATCAAGCACTTCCCCGTTTTCCGGCAGCAATTCCATAAAACTTTGTAACTGCTCCTCCATGCTTAAATTAACAGTTTCTTCATAATAAGGTACCGCGTATCGGTCATAATAATCAATCGAGTCCACTTATTTTCCTCCTTCTTGGACAATGACAAACATAGTATTCGTAGTCTCCCCTACAGGGGATATTTTCGGGCTTATTATAACATATTTGATTTCATTCGTGAAGCATTAAAGAAGATAAATTTTTCCGTCTTTTATTGCTATTTTTTTCTCCTTTAAAAGATGTCCAACTGCACGTTTGAACGCATTTTTGCTAAGACCAAATTCTCTTTGAATCACTTCCGGTGAAGCCTTGTCATCAAACGGAAGCACCCCTTCAAAGTCCTCAATAATACTATATACACTTTCTGCATCCTCATACAGCTGGATGTGTGCTTTCTGACGTCCGCTTAAAGTCAGCTTTCCGTCTTCTCTGACTGCTGTTACACGGCAGGTCAGTTCTTCCCCTGCTTTATAATTCCCCTGTGCTTCCTGCCTTGGAATCATACCGGAATATTTTCCGTCAACGGCAATAAAGACACCAAAGTTATCGCTGCTCTCATAAACCGTTCCCGTTACAGTATCTCCTTCTGTATAAGGAGAATTCGTCTGTAAATAATGATATACTTTCATGGTTGCACAAAGTCGGCTGCTCTTGTCAATATAAACAGAAACCAGCACTTCTTCATTTTCATGCACTTTCTTGGTCTGCTCTTTATATGGAAGAAATAAATCTTTTTCCAGCCCCCAGTCAAGAAAGGCTCCGATTCTTGAAACCTGAGCCACTCTTAAAAATCCGGTTTCTCCAAGCATTAATTTCGGCTGACGCATGGTTGCAATCAGACGATCCTGTGAATCTTTGTAAATAAATACTTCGATCTTATCTCCATCCTTTTTGCCTGCCGGAACCTGCTTTGCAGGCAAAAGTACCTGATGCTTCGTATCTGCATGCATATCTTCTGCCAGATATACTCCAAATTCTACAGATTTTACGATAAATAAAGTCTGTTTCTTTCCTAATTCAATCATATTTTCCTCCGATACTGATTTCCTGTGATTTATTATGCTGCTTATCTCTCAAATTCAACGACCGCATATGGTTCATTCTTCTGATCATTCAGAAGGATTGTTGTTTTATTATTCTCGATTGCTCTTGCCGGACAGATGACATCATTTAATCTTGCCTGCTGCTTATATTCTGCCCTCATCTGATGAATGCAGAAATCTTCCGGCAGATAATCCATTGCCATCTGCACGTACTGACAGTTATTTACATGATGATTGGTGTCCAGATGATGTTTCTGTACAGTAAAACTTTCCT